>Ga0164318_10001024_pt1 | contig 23822 bp, 19 predicted proteins | sample GuaBasSedimGuay9_FD_113734 | JGI IMG/M metagenome (GOLD analysis project Ga0164318, IMG submission 113734) | Subseafloor sediment microbial communities from Guaymas Basin, Gulf of California, Mexico - Guay9, Core 4571-4, 0-3 cm | ecosystem: Environmental > Aquatic > Marine > Hydrothermal vents...
CCATATAGTCATTGATATAAATATCGCTAATGAAGAGATTACAACAGTGTTATTCCAATTCACTAATCCTATTGTATAGGGATAATAATCGTGGGTCAAATTATTTGGAAATATGTATAATTCTAGATAATGCCACCATGTATATAATATGGTAGCGTATTTTTCTCCTGTGCTGGCTTCTAGAAAAGGGTTGTTAAGTAATTCAGTAACTTCTACCGATTTTGGCATGCCAATTAGTGATAATCGGAGTGCAAAATATGCAATTATGCTTAAGGATAATGTACCAAAAATACTCAAAAACTCTTTCTTTTGATAATAACGAAAGAAGAGTAACGACAATGGAATAATACCTAAAAATGTAAGACTAGTTTCCTTAGATAATGTTCCTAAGAACAAACTGATAAATACAACCCAAAGATATTTTGATCTTTGATTATCATAGTATTTCAGGGAAAATAGCAATGCCAGAAAACTAAATATAAGAGATAGTATTAAGTCGAAACTCTTGATATTGGCAACCACTTCTGTATTTAATGGATGCGATGTAGCTATTATTGTAGCAACAAAAGCTAAGCTATGCCATTGAACATTTGTTGTATGAAATAGTTTTAATAAAGTAAGATATACCAATACCATTGCCATGGCAAAGAATATTGTGTTTTGTATATGCCAAAGGGTGGGAGATAATCCAAATATGGAATATTCTATATTGAATATTAGTTGTGATAGTGGTCGGTACCTACCTCCAGAAAGTAGTTCTTTACCTTCGCCAAGGAAACCCGCAAAGGCATCAGTAGAAAATATCTTATAAATACCTTCAATACCTCCCTTGGTAAACTTATTATCGGTAATCATCATTATATCATCAGAAGCAAAATCAAAACTCCAGGTATTAGCATATAATAAAATACCAAAAGTAAATATTATAATTAGCTGTATTTGTTTGATATTAAGTGATTTTATAGACATTGGTATTCGCTGATGATTTAATAAATGATGGATGTAAAAATAATAAAAAAACGGATAGATTCTAAAGCATATATTAGCTAGTTTCAGAGGTATAAGTAATAGGCAGGATATACTGTCGTATTATTTAATAGTTTAATAATTCGATTAATTAGCCCGCCTACCGGCCGGCAGGTGTAATTCGATGATAAATTTGCATCTTAAATTTACATATATAGCTGTATATTACGATAGTAAAAAATACATATTGGTTTGGTGACAATTTATATGCGTCTGCCCTGTCATTACATATGTTAGATTTTGATTTTTAAAATTATTTTTAATCAACCTCCCGCCACCCAATTGCCTCGCTGCCACCTTTTCAAAGGGGGACTTAGGTTTTTTTGTACTTGCTCGGTATAAAGAAAAAGGTTCGTAATAGTGGACCAAAAGCTCGGGAAATCCCTTCTTTCCGAGCTTAAAAGGGTAAAACTCAATAAAACTAGATGAAAAATAGGTCCGTTATTACGGACTATTTTGCAATTATTAGCACAGCCTCTGAATCTAAAAGAGATATGGCACTAATCTATTCTTTATTTTAACTCACATTTAACAGTATTCTTAACTGATATATCAAGTTCAAAGCTATATACTTTAAAAACGTCATTCCAAACAATTACATTTATCGTGCTATCTTCAATATAGGATCCAAATATAATTTCATTTTTATCAAAATAATAGTCATATTGCGTAGAAATAGTATTTTTATAGAATGACTCTATTGAAACATAATTCTCCTTTATTTGATAAAAGTACTTATTATTAAATTTAATAAAATCATTTCTTAATTCTACTCTTAGCGTATCATTTGTAAAAACAGGATAATTTTGTTTTATAAATGATGTTGTTAATAATTGATAGTTACTATCTTTTTTAGAATAGACATATGGATAATTAACTAGATTAACAAATACATCTTCCCCACTAAAAACACTAACATCAAATTTAAAAGCATCATAATACAATTCCAGACTAATTTGTTTTGAAGGCAATTCCAAATCTAGAAAACGTTCAAATTGTAACGTATCATTCTTTACAAGGAATTGACCGAGAATTTGATTGTTATCAAAGTAATCTTCTTTATTATTTGAATATTTCTTTATTGGATAAATATATTTTTCATTCAAATACCCATATTGACAAAAAATATTTGGTGCATAATAATAATCACCTTGTTTAAATCTATCAACAAACACAATATGTTTAACTCTTTCAAGTGAATTATTTATAATAACAATGTAGTGTTTATAACCGACATTAACGTTGTTTTGTTTAATATTAAGTGTAGGAATTCGAACTAAAAAGGAAAATGATGAGTCAATAAAATTACAAGATAGAATCTCTATTTTATCAAGATTTAATTGTTTACGATAACTTTTTTGAATCTGACTTGTATCTCCAAAAAAGTACTTAAGTGTATCTAATATCATAGAAGAAGGATCAAAATCGGAAACAGAAAATTCGTCATTAATGTTCCTAATTTTAATCATTGTGTTTGAATTACTATTATATCCATATACAATAGAGTCATTAGGTATGTATATATTATAAAAGCCTTTATATATACTAATTGAATCTGCAACAAATATATTATCCCTAGTAGTAATATGAGCAGCAAACTTTGGTACGGTCATGTCTTGAATCAATAGAGAGTTCTTTTCATAAATAACAAATAATGGCATCTCGCTGTTCTCAAATGAATTACAAATATCTTGAGAAAGTATAATAAGCTCCTTATGCTTTTTAAGGAAACTTGAAATACCAATTTTTCTGCCAATATTATAAATAAAATTATCTTTTGACTTAGAATTTGTAACAAAAAGCATTTTGTAACCTTTTTTTTGATATTCTAAAAATAAAGGGGCTGCCTGAGAAAAACAATGTGTACACACATTTTCTTTAATTACAAAGATCAAAGTTGAATCCTTTATTTCTGGCAATTTTTCTTTTAAATAATCAACAGCTGTAGTTTGACCATAAATAAAACTAAAACTTATAATAAAAATTATCAAAATTAAATACTTTTTTTTCATAATTCTAAATTGGGATTAATAGGTTTTTTTAAACTATTTTTTAACCAGAATAAGTTCAAAACATTCTAATCCCAAATTTATACAATATTTATCACACATTACTAAAAATCTTGATTATTATTAAAATTAAGTGTTTATACTTAGTCCACTACGTATAAATACTTAGTGCTTAATTATTGGCAAATTCTACTATATGCATATATTGAGCTTATTACGGCGCTTTGAAGCTTTTACAATATTTTTCTGTGTTTTAGTTTTTTGATGAATTATGGTTCGTTTTTAACGGTATTTACGTTGAAAGTTGTCTTTTTTTGGCTAAAAAATGCGCGTTCTTGGTAGTTAAGTCTGTACCCCACAAAGACCTTCATTTATATAATTTTTCATTAGCAAATATTTTCCCTTTATAAATCATTAAATATCAATTAAATATAAGATTTTGGTTTTCCGAGGGCTCGGTACGTTATTACGGACTTCTCTCCCTTGAGCTAGCGAGTCAGAGTGCGACTCCAAGTCGCGCCCTGACATCTGACGCATTAAACATTAACAATTAAACATTTACAATTAACAATTAAACATTAACAATTAGCTATTATTTTTAATAAAATTCACCAACCCTTTGGCTTCAAATATCTTCATAAGTTTATCAGGAAGAGGTTCAAAAGCAATTCTATCGTTTCCAACTATAACTTCACCTTTATCAAAGTCAATATCCAATTTATCGCCTACTTTATAAGCATCAACAACCTCAGGAAGTACTATAATTGGCAGTCCTTGGTTTACTGACGAACGGAAGAAGATTCTATTTATAGATTTCACAATAACAGCCTTTACGCCTGCAAATGCTAGTCCAACCGCAGGATGCTCACGGGAGCTACCACAGCCAAAGTTATCGCCAGCAACAATAATATCGCCAGATTTTACTTTTTTAGTAAAGTTCTTATCAAAACCTTCAAATAAGTATGGCATTATTGATTCGGCATCGGAGCTTAGTACTTTATAAGTAAGATTGCCAGCAAACATTTGGTCGGTATTTAGATTATCAACGTCGGTATAATTCCAAATTCCGTTTGCTCTTCTATTATCGCCTTCAGCTATTTCTGTAGTGCAGCTTTGTTCTTTTACAAAAGGGTATTTATCGTTATGCGATTTACCCCTTGGATCTACAATTTTACCAGCAATTGCCGATAGTGCAACTGTAGTAGGAGAGGCGAGGTAAACATTTGAATTAGGGTTTCCCATTCTGCCTTTAAAATTACGATTTGCAGTAGAAATCACATTATAACCATCGCCTGGTATTCCTTGCCCTGTTCCTAGGCATGGCCCGCATGATGGAGAAAGAACATTAGCATCAGCATCAAGAAAAATATCTATTAAACCTTCCTTAATTGCCTGTTGATATATTATTCGAGATGCAGGAGTTACCAAAAGCTGAAATCCTTCGGCAACTTTTTTGCCATTTAAGGCCGCTGCTGCTTCGCGCAGATCTTCTAATCTTCCATTGGTGCAAGTTCCAATAAGTCCTTCATGAAGCGGTGTTCCCTCAACCTCCGATAGTGCTTTCACATTATCAACATGGTGTGGTGCTGCCACCACAGGAAATAGCTCACTAAGATTAATATCTATTGTTTTAATATATTCAGCATCATCATCGGCCCAGGTGCCATCAGTTATTTCTTCTTTATCATAAAATGCTGCCAAAACTTTGTCTGGAGGAAAAACGGCATTCTTAGCACCCATTTCTGATGCCAAATTTGCCAAAGTCATTCTTTCCGAAATTCCTAAATTGGCAACACCATCTCCATGAAATTCTATGGAATTATAATTAGCGCCATCGCTACCAATCATTCCAATTATCCAAAGCGAAATATCCTTGGCAAATACGCCATTAGGTAGTTCGCCAGATAAGTTGATTTTTATTGTTTCGGGAACTCTAAACCATGTTTCGCCTCGTTTCCATATTCCTGCAGCCTCGGTACGGTCAATCCCTGCTGCCATTGCATTAAATGCTCCTGCAGTACATGTATGACTATCGCTACCAACTATAAGCATTGATGGCTGAGCGTGATACGACATTATTTGATGGCAGATTCCTTTTCCTGCATCATAAAACTTATCTACGCCTTGTTCTTTTACAATATTTCTTATATCTTGATATTGTGTTGCTAGCTTAGCAGTAGTAGGAGGTGCATTATGATCCAATACAATTAATAATTGCTCTGGATTTGCTACTTTTTCACCGCCCATTTTGGCAAAGGTATTTTTTATACTTGCTGTATTATCGTGTGTTAATACTATATCTGGTTTTGCAAATACAATACTTCCTGTTTTTGCCTTAAATATTTTTTCTACAAATGTTTTTCCTGCCATGATTAGGGTTTTAAGTTTTGTGTAGCAAAAATGCTAAAAATAACAACAACTTTAATCTATTTTGTTGAAATATTGTATTTGATAATAGTTTGAAAATTAAGTTTTGATTATAATCTTAAACTTCAATATTTTTGTCTTTGACTATTATTCTTAGAGCTTCTTTTTGGCTTAGTTTTGAGAGCTCTGTCTTTGAACAGAAATTCTCAACCCATTGGGGATTCGTTTTGCCATATTCACGAAGAACCCACCCTATAGCCTTGTTTATAAAGAATTCATTACTACCGTTTAATGAGCTTATTATATATGCTAAAAATTCTGTATCTGTTTTTGATTTATACTTCAGTTGAAAAAGGACAGCACTTCTTTGCAACCAAATATTATTACTTTTTAGCCACTTATTGATTATAAGTTCTTTATTTTGAGGGTATTTCATAAAGTAATTGCCAACTAATTTTGGAGCAATAAAATCAACAGTATCCCACCACGATTTATTAATAATCAACCATTCATAAAAATAGATATCAGATTCGTCTACAGAGTTTATATATTTATAAGCATATTCTTGAGCAAAATACTGAAGTTCTCGTTGTGGTTCATTCCATAATATTTTTACTTCATTTATCATTTCCAATTTATGAATAAGGTATTTCTTAATCATAAATGGCTTTTGTATATTATTTCGAAGGGGAGATTTTATTCCAAAGAAATCAAAATTATTCTTCATATAAGCTGCCATCTGTGGTGCTAATACTCCGTTCGAAGCTCGCTTAAACTCAGAAATAATAGTATTTGATAAATCGTTCATTTAATAAAGGGCGTGTAATTCTAATTATGTATAATTACTAAATTAATTTATACTGTTTGCCAGGGAAAGACTTTACAACACCTTTAAATTCGAGGCTTAGCAGAATAGAAGTTGTTTTGGACATTGGTAGGTCAGTAATTATACTAAGTTGATCCACTGAAATAGTTTCGGAACTCATTTTTTCAATAACTTTCTCTTCTAGTTCCGATAACTCAACAAATAATTGCTTTTGAGGAGCCTTATTTTCTTCATTATTGGATTCCCAATTCATTAGTTCCTTTATGTCCTTGGCATTATTAATAAGGTGAGCAACGTTCTTCTTAATCAGCATATTACATCCCGCCGAATTTTCGTCATGTGGCCTGCCTGGAATTGCAAATACATCTCTATTATAATCTATTGCCAGAAATGCCGTAATAAGTGAACCCCCGCGTGCCTTTGATTCTACTACAAGAGTAGCATCTGATATTCCGGCAACAATTCTATTGCGCATGGGGAAATTTTGACGGTCTGGGATAGTTCCTTTGGTAAACTCTGTTAGTAGGCCTCCTTGATTTACCATTTTTTCGGCATATTTGCGATTCTCAGCAGGGTAAATCCTATCTAATCCATGTCCTAATACACCAATGGTATTTAGCCCATTTGATAATGCATATTTATGACTGCAACTATCAATACCGTATGCCAAGCCACTAACAATTAGTGTGTTACTCCCTGCAAATTGAGAGATTATTTCCGAACAAATCTCTTGCCCATGATCGCTTGCTTGGCGAGTACCTACTATTGAAAGTATTTGTGCTGTATTTAAATCTACATTGCCTTTATAATAAAGTAATATGGGTCCATCATCACAATGTTTTAGCCTTTGAGGATAATCTTCATCCAAAAAGAAGAGCGGTTTTATTTCATGCTTTTCAATAAATAACATTTCCTCTTCTGCTCGTTTCATTACATCGGCAGATTTTATGGATTTGATTATAGAATTTCCAATTTGAGGAATCTTTTGAAGATTACTGAAGCTTTCTTTAAAAATAGCCTCTACACCACCACAATATGCGATAAGTTTTTTTGCTTGTATATCACCAACTTTAGGAATTAGTGTAAGAGCAATTTGGTGTTGTAGTTTAGTATTCAATGTGATTTTATTTATTATCTACAATCAAAGCATTATATCAATACTTTGATTGTAGATCTATTTTAAGTTTATGAATTAGTTTCGTTATTTTCAATAGGATTCTCATGAGATTCTTTATCTTTATAAAGAAATCGTTTAATTTTCTTAGTTGGTGTTTTTACAAATGGTTCTTTTTGCTCAAATATATTTGTCAAACGAGAGAATTTACTTACTTCAATATTTACATTTTTTCTAATATTGCTAAGTAGTTCATTAATCTCTTTTTCCATTTCCGAAGCTTTGTCCTTCATCGCCTTGAGATGTTTGTTTAGCTCCTCATAATTTAACTCCACACGAGCAACTACCTTGCCTTTAAGCTCATATACTAGTGATTCTAAAACCCATTCACTTTTATTTATAGCAGCTTCTATTTCTTCAGGAAAAATATTTTCGCCACTAGGGCCAAGTATCATATTTTTTATTCGACCCTTAATAAATAGGAAATTATCTTTATCGAAAATACCAGTGTCACCAGTAATAAAACCACCATCTTCGGTAAATACTTCAGCAGTTTTCTCTTCGTCATTATAATAACCTTGCATCACATTAGGTCCATAAGCTATAATTTCACCTTCCTTAGTTATAGGGTCAATGTTTCTAAGCTTAAGCTCCACGCCATAAATTGCCGGCCCACAAGATCCAACTCTACACTTATGAGGCAATGTGCCAGCAATAAGGGGAGAAGTTTCGGTTAATCCATAACCAATAGCATAAGGGAAATCAGCCTCAAATAAAAATCGCTCAACTGTTTCGTCAAGTTTTGCACCACCAATTCCAAAAAAGCGTAATGAACCTCCAAAAGTGCCATAAAGTTTCTTTCCAGCTATTTTATGCATTAGTTTTCGCATAAAAGGAACATTTTCGTATAAGAACTTCTTTATGGGAGAAGCAGTTAATTCAGGGCGTATTTTTGATTTATATATTTTTTCAATAATTAAAGGCACAGTAAGCATTATTGTAGGCTTAACCTTCTTTAAGGCTGGTAATAATACAGAAGCTGTTGGTGGCTTATCTATGTAACTAATTGAAAAGCCACACATTACAGGCATTATATTTCCTAAGGTAAATTCCAGAGTATGCGACATTGGTAATAATGATAAAGATCTATCATTTTCGTCAGTAGGAAAAATATTATACGACTGAATTGAATTTGCTATTAAGTTTGCATGTGTAAGCATTACGCCTTTTGATGTGCCTGTAGTGCCGCTAGTATATATTATTGAAGCTAAGTCTGTTGATTTTACTTCTGGTAGTTTTAAACCTTCAATTTCATCCTTATTATCTTCGCAAAATTTCTTAAAATCAGCTTCCTTTATAACTTCATCTTTTTTATGAATATGGATAGTAAAATCTGATAATAAAATAATTGTTTTACCAATTATAGTACCATCAAGATATAGCTTGCGATAAAGTGTTGGAGAAACAAACAATACCTTTGTTTCAGAGTGGTGTAGTATATTCTCTACTTCGGTAGCCGAAAAATCAGGTAGAATAGGGACAGCTACTGCTCCAAAGCTTACAATTGCAAAGTATGATATTAACCAATTAGGACTATTTTCACTCCAAATGGCTACTTTATCTTTAGGCTTAATGCCACTCTTTTGCAAATGGTATGAAAGCTTATTAACTTTATTAAGAAACTCTTTATAAGTAATAAATTCTTCGCCAACAAATGCTAAAGCTTTATTGTTTGGAGTTTCAGTTGCAGTATCTAATAATAGCTTATAAAGATATAAATTGTCGAGTTCTTCTAATTTATAGGGTACTTTCATTGTTTTACTGAGTTTGTTCAATGCAAATATACTATTTTAATATTTATTATTAAAGAGATTACTGCTTATAAATACTTATTTAACAGTTATTAAAATAGTTCAGTTGTTTTATCTAAATTATTGCAAACAAAAAAGGTCAGTAAACTAAATTACTGACCTTTATAATAATTAGATGTTTTTATAAAAACTCTACATCATCTTTTTTAGTGATTTTCTCACAATAATGACATTTCATTTTCAAGTTAACTTTATCAGTAACATAAAACTTAGTAGTTATTTGCTGATGATTAGTAATACATTTTGGGTTTATACATTTAGCAAAGCCCTCTACAGTATCAGGAATATTAACGCCAGATTTTTTTGTAACATCAAAATCTCTAATTTCAATTAGAGTAGCAGTAGGAGCCACCAAGCTAATCTTGTTAATTTCCACATCTTTAAAGAAACGATTAGTAACTTTTATAATTCCTTTTTTACCATATTTTTTTGAATCAAGATTTGCTCCAAAATAAATTTGATCTTCAAAATTTTCAAGATTAAGAATACGCATTACTTGCAGTACGTGTCCTGCAGGGATATGATCGATTACAGTTCCATTTTCAAGAGCTGATACTTTAAGTTCTGTTTTTTTATTTTCCATAATAAAATACTTTCTAAAATAAATGAATACAATGGTTTATCGTAAACCTAAAATTGTAGCTAATAATGCTTGACGAACAAAGACACCATTCTGTGCTTGTTGAAAATAGTGTGCCTTCTTATTAGAATCCACATTTTCATCAATTTCGTTAACACGAGGCATTGGGTGAAGTATTCTTAAATTATCACGAGAATTATCGAGCATAGAGTTCTCAAGAACGTAAGAGTTCTTTACTCTTTCGTATTCCAGCTGGTCAGCAAAGCGCTCCTGCTGAATACGAGTCATATATAGAATGTCGATATTATTAATTACTGCCGAAATATCGGTATATTGTTTATATGAATGGCCATTTGCAACAATAAAATCTTTGATAGAGCGTGGTAATTTTAGCTCTATTGGAGATACAAGGTGAAAACGGATATTCTTAAACATACTCATAGCAATTACTAATGAGTGCACCGTGCGACCATATTTTAGGTCACCAACCAAAGCAATATCTAAATTATCAAGTCTATTTTGAGTTTGTTTTATTGAATACAAATCCAACAAACACTGAGTAGGGTGTTGATTAGCGCCATCGCCAGCATTTATTACTGGTGTATCATTTATTTCGCTAGCAAAACGTGCACTTCCTTCCAAAGGATGACGCATTACAATAAGGTCGGAGTATAATGATACTGTTTCAATAGTATCGCGTAGCGATTCGCCTTTTTTTACGCTAGAGCTTGATGCATCAGTAAATCCAATTATTCTTCCTCCTAGTTGATTAATTGCACTTTCGAAGCTTAAACGAGTACGCGTTGATGGTTCAAAAAATAGACTTGCAATAACATGATTCTTTAGAATTTTTTGACGGGGGTTAGCCTCAAATTCTTCAGCAGTCTTTAAGACTTGCAGTATCTCTTCTTTGCTATAATCATTAATTGAAATTAGACTTCTATTATTCATAATTATTTATTTATTAAAAAATTCACAAAAAAAGAGCTACTAAAAAAGTAGCTCAATTGAAATTATAAAAATATATTATTAATACCAAAACTATGTATACTAGCTATTTGCAGTATAATTGAGGATTGTTGTCCCTGAGTAGTGATATTGTATTTATTCATATCTATTTGTCTATTGAAAGTAATTCTACATCAAAAACTAAAGCTTGATGAGGTCCTATATCGCCTCCAGCACCTTGTGCTCCATAAGCTAAGTCAGATGGAATAAATAAACGATATTTACTGCCAGTTTTCATTATCTGAAGTGCTTCAACCCATCCTTTAATAACACCAGTTACAGGAAAGCTCGCTGGCTGACCTCTATCTACTGAGCTGTCAAATACTTTTCCATTAGGTAATGTACCATGATAATGTACTGTTACAGTTTTGTCAGCAGTAGGCACATCTCCCTTACCTTCTTTTATAACTTCGTATTGAAGACCACTATTTGTTATTGTAACTTCATCTCTTTTAGCATTCTCTGATAGAAATTTCTCTCCATCTTCTCTCTTAGCATCTACAACGTCTGTTTGAATACGTACATATTCATCATTTAGTATTTGATTCAATTCCTCAGGCTTAATTTTAATGTTTTTTTCATATACATCTCTAAGTCCATTGGCAAATGATTCAAAGTCTTCAATAGAAAAACCTTGTTGCTTCATGCCTTCGCCAATATTGACACCTAGGCTATAACTTAATTTATTCATTTTGTTTGTTTAAATATTATGGATACAAATATACATAAGCATATCTTAAAATCTATCTTTATTTTTCAATAATTATCACTATTAATATTTGCTATTGTTGAAAACTATAATCTATATTTCTATAATATTATTAGTCTTTAACCAACCTTCGCTACCACTTGCAATGCGCACCTTTTGCCATTGAGCTGTTTTTTCTAATAAAGTTATTTTTGTGCCCTGATGCAATATAAATATAGTATTGCTCTTGGTGTCTGGCGCGCTTTTTATATCAATAGTAGGAGTGAAAATAATAGCAGTATTATGTGTTGTTTTTTGCTTATAACTTTGAAAACCAATTATTCCACTTGTAAAAGTTAGTATAATAAATGCTATTGAAAATGATAGCCACAACCTACGGTTAGTACTACGCGTATAGAATAATACTATGAATATCAGAAATATAATGAATAAGCTAATATTCACTGTAGTCCATTGTTTTTCGGTTAAACTATTTAGGGTAGTTAAATAAATGGTTTTGAGAAAAAAATGAGGAACCTGTTCTATTTTATCAGCAATACGAGTATTTGCTAATTCAATGTTATAAATAATATCAAGATTATTTGGTTCAATTTTTTTAGCCTTTTCAAAATACAATATTGCATTAGGTATATCATCTAATTTGAAATATGAATTCCCAATATTATAATAGATATTTGCCGAAGAAACATTACTATTTATCAAAGAATCATATAGTTCTATTGCTTGTGTATATTCTCCATTACTGTACAATTCGTTTGCCTGCTGAAAAGTATTCTCTACATTGGCAAATAACGAAAATGAAATAATAAAACTAAATAGTAAAGTGCTTAATAATTTTTTCATCAATATCTATTTTAGAGTTTTTTCAATTTTACTAATAACATCAATAGATCGTACATAAATATCATTAATGCCTTTTATCTCGCTTTTAGGAGCATATCTAGCGTACTCACATCTATTTATCAATCCATTTATTTCTATAATATAATCCTCATTTACATTATTCTGCTGAAGTTTTTCTTTCACAATATCCATTGATAATTTGGAAAGATCAATACTAAACTTATCAGCAAGATATCCCCATAATGCCTTTGATGTTTCTTCGTAAAACAAGTTGTTATTTTCTTCTACCATTGCTTTTTTGGCAACTTTTAGTCGCTTTTTTGCCATCTTAGTTGCTTTCTTATGACGCATCAATGATTTATTGCTTAACTTTTTATCCTGCTTCTTAATAAATATTATTAGAAGGATTGCAAGAATAGGGGATATAAGCATTAGTAAAATATGTAACCATGAGTTGAACTTATGTTCGCCAAGCTTAGAGGTTTCACCAATAAATAGTTGGATATAGCGAATATCTTTTCCTACATATTTCACCTCATCACGGCTAACTGCACTTCCTGAATTTGATATATCGGCATTGCCTTCTCCTCTAAGTACTTTTATATCAATATCATCAGTTATACACTCTTGGTATTTTTCTGTTTTAGGATTAAAGTATGTAAAGCCAAAACTTGGAATAACAAAATTACCCTCATTGCCTGGTATAATTAGGTATTCGTAATTTTTAGAACCACTAACACCAGCAGTTGTTCTTTTTATATTTTTAAAAACCTTTGGGTCATAAATCTCAAAATCAGGAGGAAAGTCTATTTTAGGAACTTCCATTAAACCAATATTTCCTTTTCCTTTAATTTTCACCTTAAAGTTTATAGCGTCATTGGTTTTCAACTCATTCTTATCTACAGAAGCACTAATGCTAAAAGAACCAACTATACCAGTAAAACTAGAAGGTTTATTGCTAGGTAGTGGCTTAACATTGATTTTAACTTTTGGTGATTTTAGCTTTATTTCTTTATTTTCATAATATCTGATAACATTACCATACATCATCTGCTCCATTCTATCGCGAGCACGTCTTTGCTTTATTACCTGAATAACAATATCTAAATCAAAATTTCCAATCTCGAGTTTGCCGCTTTTTTGTGGAAACAGAATTGATTTTCGTAGTATTACAACATTATAACTCTCACCATTAATTACCTCAGTACCTAATGTCAACTCTCCAATATCGATATTCTCTTTATAAAAACTTGTAAGTGTAGGCTCTTTAAAATCAGTAATATTTGCAACTTTTTCTTTAGAGTATAGTTTTTGAGTAAGAATAATAGGCTCACCCATATATACATTTCTATTGCTTACTATAGACTTTATAAATACTTTACCCTCTGCTTTAAAATCTGTATTAGTAATTTCTTTAGGAGCATTATTTGCAGCCTTGCCTTTTGCAACAACTACTTTTAGCTCATTGGATTTATAGATTTTATCGTCAATCTCTATTCTCGCAGCTTGTATAATAATAGTACCTTCTTTTTTGGCTTTTAAATAGTAGGTATATGATTTCATACTACTACGGCTAGTGCGCCCATTTACTATGGACATACTTGTTTGAGAACTTACGCTAGGACCTCCCAATAGTTGAAATCCATTGAAGTCAGGGCCTTCAAAATCGCCATCTTTATTACAGGTATATGTTACTCTAAACTGTTGCTGCAGTTCAACTCTAGCAGGTGCTTCTCCAGTAAACTTTACCTTTTGAGCTAATAGAGTATTGCTACTTATGAGTAGTAGAAAACTGAAACTTAAAATATATTTATATAGTTTTGACATAATGATTCTTAATCAATAGTATTACCAATCTTTTTCTGTTTTACTAACTTTTATACGAGCCTTCTTCTTTTCGAGATTTTCTTTTGTTTCTTTCTCCTTTTCAGCAACAGCACGCAATAAACGCTCTGTTTCCTTTTTGTTAATCTTTTGTTTCTCTTCTTTTACTTGCTCTTCTTTGTCTTTATCTCCTTTATCCTTGTCCTCCTCTTTATCCTTGTCCTTATCTCCTTTATCCTTATCCTTATCTTTGTCCTTGTCCTTGTCCTTATCTCCTTTATCCTTGTCCTTGTCCTTATCTCCTTTATCCTTATCCTTGTCTTTATTATCTTTTTGCTCTTGTTTGTCCTGTTGATCTTTAGCATTTATAGCATAAAGTAGATTGTATCGTGTATCCTGCATATCTGGTTTTAGGCGTAATGCATTTTTATAATCTTCAATTGCTCCTTCTAAATCTTTATTTGCCAATTTTGAGTTTGCCAAATTATGGTAAATGTTGGCTTTCATAGTTTTGTCAGGAGTTTCTTCTATTAAATCTTCAAAGGCCTCCACTGCCTCTTCGTATCGTTCTTGTTTAAAAAGAGTATTAGCAAGATTATATTTAGCATCAAAATTATCCTTATCCTCCAATAATGCTAATTGGTATTTTTCCTCAGATCCAATAAAGTTACTGTCAGAATACTCTGCATTACCACTTCTAATTAGCTTAGTAGCTTTAATGCTATTTTGAGCATTAAGAGATGCCAAGCTAATAAATATAGCAAGTGAGAATAGTATAATATGTTTTATATTTTTCATTTCTTATTTATCGTCTTTGTCAAATATTTTTGAAATATTAAACTTAGTTTTTCTTTCTGAAATAAGTAATTCAATAATTAGTAGAAATAAACTTATTGCAACAAAAATCTGAAATCTACTTTCATAATCTTTAAAAGATTGAGTTTCTATTTCTGTTTTATTAAGCATATTTATTTCATCAAGAATTATTTTCAAACCAGATTTACTATTATTAGCTCTCACATAAATTCCATCTCCTTTTTCAGCAATTTCTTGCAATAGAGCTTCGTTAAATCTAGAGATAACGGTATGTCCTTCCTTATCTTTCTTAAAGCCAGTTCGCCTTCCGTTTCTAATATTTGGAATAGGGGCACCTTTTTGTGTACCCATACCTATAGTATAAATCTTTATACCTTCTTCTTTGGCTTTTATAGCTTGATCTATAGCACCTTCTTCGTGGTCTTCTCCATCGGTAATAATAATTATAGCCTTATTGCGATCTTGGTTTTTCTGGTCATTAACTTCATTCTCAAAAGTTAGTCGCCCCATATCGATAGCTGCTGCTATACTAGTTCCTTGGGTACTTATATAATCGGTACTTACGGTGGCAAGAAACATTTTTGCAGCACTATAATCTGTTGTAATTGGTAGCTGAGTATATGCACTTCCGGCAAATACAATTATGCCTATTCTATCGCCTTGCAAATTGTCTACGAGCTTCGATATTGCTCTCTTTGATCTTATTAATCTATTGGGCTTTATATCCTCAGCAAGCATAGAGTTAGATATGTCAATAGCTATTATCATATCGATTCCTTTACGCTTCACTTTCTCAAGTTTTGAACCCAATTGTGGATTTGCCAATGCAATAATTAAACTGCTTAGTGCAAAAATGTAAATTATAAAACGCCAGTTTTTGCGCCTATAGCTTACCATTGGCATTAGTTTATTAATAAGCTTTATATCTCCAAATTTAGCCCAACTTTTCTTCTGTACTTTTATCAGTACATACCATATTATTAGCAATACTGGGATTATGAGTAATGCAAATAAGAAGTCCGGATTTTCTAATCTTAATATATTCATATTAAACTCTTATTATGGTTTAATTCTAAAAATTGTTAGTCGCAATAGTAGTTCAAATAATAATAGTATAAAAGCAGCTATTGCAAAACCAAGAAATTCTTCAGATTTATTCTGAAAAATATTCACATCAATTTTAGATTTTTCCAATTGGTCAATTTCGGCATATACCTTCTCTAAACTTTTATTACTTGTAGCTCTAAAATATTTACCATCAGTTGTGCTAGCAATCCTCTGAAGAATTTCTTCATCAATATTTACTTCCACATCCATTATTTGTTCTCCAAAATTTGTGATTACAGGCATTGGTGCCGTACCTTTGCTTCCTGCACCAATAGTATAAACTCTTATGCCATACTCCTTGGCTATATTTGCTGCCGAAATAGGATCAATGCTTCCAGAGTTTTGGACTCCATCGGTAAGTAGAATAATTACTCTACTTATGGCCTCACTATCTTTTATTCTATTAATAGCTGTAGCCAGTCCATCACCAATGGCAGTACCATCTTTAATCATACCACTTTCAATTGGTATAAATAAGCTTTTTAGCACATTATGGTCAGTGGTAAGAGGGCATTGAGTAAAGGCCTCTCCACTAAATATTACTAAACCAATTCTGTCGTTTTGTCTTCCATCGATAAACTGAATTGCAACTTCCTTAGCAGCTTCCAAACGATTGGGTTTTAAATCCATAGCTCGCATACTGCCCGATACGTCTAATGCCAATATAATATCTATACCTTCGATATTAGTATGCTTTTGCTTGGTAAATATTTGTGGCCTTGCCATTACAATAATGAGCAATGATATTGCTATCATTCTAAACGCAAAAGGAATATGACGAAACCTTGTTTTTAAGTTTGTTTTAAGACCTTTTGTCCATTCTAAGTTAGATAGTTGTAATGATGCATTTTGACTCTTATTATTTATCCAATAATTAGCAATTAATGCTGGAATAGCTATAAAACTCAATAGCCAAAGAGGCTGTGTAAATACTATTTGCGAAAAGAAATTTATCATTTTTTAGCTCCTTTCTTTTCTTCAGGTTTAACTTCCTTAATTCTAGTAAGCTCAATAAAATTATATGCCCAATCCATTGCTTCTATATTTTCTGATTCCACTGGCTGAATTTTGGCGAATTTTACAAAATCAGAGTTTTCCAATATGTTTTTGGTTTCCAGAAGAAGTTCTTTACTTATTTCTTTCTTCTGCAATTCAAGCATTATCTCATCAGTTATCATTTCCATTGCTCCAAAATGCATTCTGTTTTCTAGATAAGTTCTAAAAATATCAATAAGTTTTGAATAGTACTCTTTTGCTTCATTATTTTGCCATAGTTTTTCTTCTTTAAGTTTATCCAATTCCTTATTAGCGATAATATGAGCAGGAATTTTAGGCTTTTTGGGAAGAGGAATTATTGGCTTATTATTTTTCCATCGATAATATACATAGTACGAAATACCAATAATAAAAATTACTAGTAAACTCCATAAGATAATAGGAAGTATTTCTCTAAATGTCCATGGGGCTTTTAAGATAGGCTTAATATCAGCAATTCCTTTCTCCATATCAACCTTTAGATAGGCGATATACATCTTTAGCTCTGGAGTTTGAACAGATAATTGCGTTGAGTCGTTTATATGCGCATAAATAAAATTAAGAGCAGGAAGGCTTATAAGCCCTGTATCCCATGATGTGATAGTAAGTTCTACTTTTATATCCACCAAATTAGTGCCTGGAATAATTATAGTGTCATTTTCGGTAATATCTATTACCTCAATATTTTCGCCAATATTATCAACAATTGAAGGCCAATAAACAGTCTTGTCTTTAGGTTGTTGCAATGTTAAATGAAGGATTGTTTGATCACCTATCATTATAATATTAGTATCGAGTCTAGCTGTAGCTTTATATTGCTGAGCCACAACAGGCGTACCTATTATTAAGATTGCTAGAATAAATATAAATTGTTTTATGGTATTCATAATATATTATTTAGATAAGTAGATTATTAAAATCTACTCTCTCGCATTTTAAAAAGTTTAATTAATGGTTTAATATAATCCTGACCTGTATATATATCAACAGTATCAACTCCCGAGCGCTTAAATATGTCAGTATTTTTTTGCTGTTGTTTATCAAAATAGTTTTTGTAGGCAGCTCTTACCGTAGAGTCGCTAGTGTCAATATATTTCTCTATATTATTCTCGGGATCTTTTACTTTTATTAAACCCATATTTGGTAATTCTCGCTCACCTTTATCAGAAATTCTGATTGCTGCCAAATCATGTTTTCTATTGGCAATTTGAAGAGCCCTATAGAAGTCATTATCAATAAAATCGCTAAGAACAAATGTTGTACACTTTTTCTTTATGGCATTAGTAAGATATCTTAAAGCTTCCTCAATATTTGTACCTTGTTCACTAGCCTTAAAATCAATCATCTCTCTAATAATTCGTAGAATATGTGACTTTCCTTTGGCTGGAGATATAAACTTCTCTACTTTATTGCTAAAGAAAATCACTCCAACTTTATCATTATTCTGAATAGCAGAAAAAGATAATACAGCAGCAATTTCGGTAATAAGTTCAGATTTAAAAGATTGAGTGGTGCCAAACATATTTGAAGCACTAACGTCAATTAATAGCATCACAGTAAGCTCTCGCTCTTCCTCAAAAATCTTGATAAAGGGAGTATTAAATCTAGCTGTAACATTCCAATCTATATTTCTAACATCGTCGCCATACTGATATTCACGCACTTCGCTAAAAGCCATGCCTCTGCCTTTGAAGGCAGAATGATAATGTCCCGAAAAAATCTGTGACGACATTCTTCGAGTCTTTATCTCAATCTTACGAACCCGTTTTAATATATCCTTTGTCTCTTGCATTATCTAAATTAAATAGTAATCAGTCTTTATACCTTAAACATTAATAATCAATCATTAATAATTAACCTATGGTACCTCTACAGCATTTAGTATCTCATTAATAATATCTTCGGTAGTTATATTTTCGGCTTCAGCCTCGTATGTAAGTCCTATACGGTGACGCATAACATCAGCACAAACGGCACGTACATCCTCAGGTATAACATAGCCTCTGCGTTTGATAAATGCATAAGCCTTTGCAGCAAGAGCCATGCTTATGGTAGCACGTGGTGATCCTCCAAAGCTTATAAGATCTTTAAATTTTTCTAAACCATTTTTTTCAGGATAACGACTTGCGAAAACAATATCTGTAATATAGTTTTCAATTTTTTCGTCGAGATATACTTTTCTAACAACTTCTCTAGCTCTTATTATATCATCAGTTTTAAGAATTTGATTATTTGTAGGTTTTGTATTACTAATTTGTGAACGTAAAATTGCTTTTTCTTCCTCTTTTGTAGGATAATCAATTACTACTTTTAGCATAAAACGGTCAACCTGAGCTTCGGGAAGGGGATAGGTGCCTTCTTGTTCAATAGGGTTTTGCGTTGCTAATACTAAAAATGGTTTTGGTAGTATGAATGTTTCTTCTCCTAAAGTAACTTGTCGCTCTTGCATTGCTTCGAGTAATGCACTTTGTACTTTTGCTGGAGCACGATTTATCTCATCTGCCAATACAAAATTTGCGAAAATTGGACCTTTACGAGTTTCAAAGGTTTCTTTCTTTTGAGAATATATCATTGTGCCTAAAATATCCGCTGGAAGTAAGTCCGGCGTAAATTGAATTCTGCTAAATTTAGCATCTACAACCTTTGCTAAAGAAGTAATGGCTAGTGTTTTTGCTAAACCAGGAACTCCCTCCAATAAGATATGACCATCAGAAAGCAAACCAATCATGAGTCTTTCAACCATATATTTTTGTCCAACAATTATCTTTCCCATCTCTATTGCAATAAGATCTACAAAAGAGCTCTCTTTTTGAATAAGGTCATTCAGTTCTTTGATATCCATTTCCATAATTTAAAACTATATTTTTATGTAAAAATTTATGTTTTTTAATTTGATGCGCAAATATAAAAAATGAAGTACAGTTTTTATATAATTTGTGTGTTAAATTAGGTTAATAATGGTGTTATTAAAAGAAGAAGAACTTATTAACTATTTAAAATAGGATATTCCTTACCTTTTTAGTTGGGAATTATCTGTTGATCTACAAAATAATGAGATTTATGAGTTAGTTAAATTAGTAATGCATAAAAAAAAGGAGTACCGAAAAATTCTGTACTCCTTTTTTTATGAGCTTACGGAGTTTATATACTTATTTTTTGGTTTCAATTTTTTTTGATCTAGCAATATTAAACCCACATATTAAGCCAATGGTTGTACCATCTTTTCTGGGAGAGATATATACATTTATTGGAAAATTTAAATGCCCTGATTTAAATGTATAACCAGCAGCAATAATTAACCCAGTAGATAGCTCAATATGTCCTCTGCTATCAACTTGACTTACATAATATACATCTGTTGGTGGTTCAACAAAATCGCTTTTCAGATTCCAATTACCATCTTCATCATAAAAACCTTCAGCTTTTTTAGCTAATCTAAAAACTGGCCCTATACCGAATTCAAATCCGTATTTATTAAATCGGAATCCATTAATTAATGATAATGATGGTATAATGTATCCAGATTCTAAGGCGTTTAAAGCAGGAATTACTTCAAAAAGTGCTTGAAAATCTCCTGCTGCAACATATTGTATTTCAAATTGATAACCAAATAGTGAGTTTATAGGGAACATATCGTAGCCTCCCTCACTCTTTGGTGATTGAAGTCTTTTGCCTACATTGCCAGTAGTTGTTGTTAGTCCAAATCTAGGCCCACTTAAATTTACTCTGTTTTTTGTGTTTGATAAAGGTAGATTTATGTTTGAGAGCATATCAACAACATTTGCATCATTCTCTATACCAAAAATATTATGGATTGATATCCTTACCATTAGTTGAATATCTTCTTCTTGATCCAAATATTCCATTACATCAACTTTTTCTATTTTCTTACTCTTAATATCAATTAATCTAAAGACTATTATTATTTTATTGCCATATTTCTCAGCACTACCACTTAATACTTTGTCAACATTCATAAGCTCACCAATTTGAATTAAATCAGTTTTTCCATATGACATATCCAATTTGACATTATTTTTCTTCATATGATTTATTACATCATACTTATCAATTACCTCATATATATTTAATCGTTCCAATTCTAAAGTTACTAAACTTGTTAATAAAGGCATCTCAATTTTAAGGCCTTGCGCTCCAATATTTATAACAGCAACACTTTTCTTATACTGGTCAGAGGCAAAACTTGTTTTACCTATTATTATTAATAGAAAGCTTAATAGAATAATTGTAATTACTTTTAATTCTTTTGTGAAGTTTTTCATAATTAGTTCTTTTAGTTAATAATATTAAATTCTTAATAATTATTTCCAGCAAAACTAATTTCAATATTTCTTTATAATTGTTATATGTTAACTTCACTATAATTACTGTACTAATAATTGCAAAAAGACTTTTTGTATTAAGTGGTTGATATGATTGATATTATCAGAGAATACTTAACTATATACTTCTTTAAGAGTAGTATTTCATCAAATAAAGTTGCTAATTATTCTATTTTTTGCGATATTCGCAAATAATAATTCTGATATTATTAAAATATAATAATAAGATATATGGAACAAAATGAATTTCTTAGAAAAATAGAAGATATAATTCCTGCAAATACTAATTTGGTATCAGAGTTAACAGAAGTGCTTGATATTAGTTCAGATAGTGCTTATCGTAGGTTAAGAGGCTCTACACTACTAACAATCAATGAAGTATCAAAATTGTGCAAGCATTATAGTATTTCTTTCGATGTATTTAATGATACGGATATTAATAATGTTACCTTTTCTTTTTTAGAATTGAATTATTCAATGGAAAGCTTTGAGAAGTATCTTGCAAGTATGTTGAAAGATTTGAAACTGATTAAAAATGCTAAAAAGCATAAAATTACATATGCTTGCGAAGATATTCCAATATTCTATAATTATAAATACCCTTTGCTAGGAGCTTATAAGATTTTTTATTGGATGGAGGCTATTCTTAATACAAGTAATGATGCAAATAAGAAGTTTAGTATCGATTATGTTCCTAAAAATATTATTGAATTAAGTAAGGAAATATATACTACTTATATAGAGACACCATCAGTAGAAATCTGGACTGAAACTACTTATTTATCAGTTTTAAAACAGGTAGAATTCTTTTGGGATTCGGGAAGGTTTGAATCTGATACAGATGCAATAAAAGTATTAGATGAATTGAAACAACTATTGACTGATATAAAACTTCAGGCAAAGGTAGGGAAGAAACTATTTTCAGATTCAATGGAATATGGTCAAAAAGCTGATTACGAATTGTATTTAAGTGATATTGAGATTGGTAACAACTGTGTATTGGTAGACCTTGGGGTTACCAAAAGTATATATATTGGTCATATGAGTTTTAATACTATTGCTACAATGAATAAAAATATTGTGACTTGACACAGCAATGGCTTGATAATATAATTAAGAAATCTAGTCCTATAAGTATGGTTTCTGAAAAAATAAGATATAAATATTTTGAGAAAGCCTTTATGATGATTGAAGAATCTAAGAAACGAATAGCTTCTAGTATTTAATTATTAATTCGCATAACACTTCGATACTATTTTTGTAAAAAGCGTACGCTTTTTACTTCAAATCACTCAGTGTGACGCTTCACTAAGTGGGATTTATAGAATTCCATTATAGAATGAGTATTCATATAGTATATCCTTAACACTGACAGTTTTGCAGAGCAATGCGAAGCATTTCTCCAAAAATGTATCTTTAATCTGTCACACTGAGTGTTTTGCAGAGCAATGCGAAGCATTTCTCCAAAAATGTATCTTTGATCTGTCACACTGAGTGTTTTGCAGAGCAATGCGAAGCATTTCTCCAAAAATGTATCTTTGATCTGTCACACTGAGTGTTTTGCAGAGTAATGCGAAGCATTTCTCCAAAAATGTATCGAAGTGGGGCAGCGTTGGTAATTAAATTTTTAAGCCAAAAAAAAGCGTGATTTTCGAAAGAAAATCACGCTTTGTATATTTATCTAAAATACTTCTATTTTGAAAAATCCATTTCAGCCATACGACGGAATTGATTATATCTCCATTTAGCATCATCAACAGCGATGTGTGATAAACGCTCAGCCTCCTCAGGGAAACCTTTTTTAAGAGAAGCATAACGAACCTCATTATAAATAAAGTCGTGGAAAGTATCCCATGCTGGCTCTTTAGAGTCAAGTATAAATGGATTCTTGCCTTCTTTCTCCAATTCAGGGTTGTAGCGAGTCAATTGCCAGTATCCTGAAGTTACGGCGAATTTCTCTTCCTCTTCAGCGCTCTTCATACCAGTTTTGATACCGTGAGCAATACAAGGAGAGTAAGCAATAATTACAGAAGGTCCGGGATAAGCCTCAGCCTCTTTCAATACTTTGAAAGTTTGTGCTTGAGAAGCACCCATTGAAATCTGAGCTACGTATACATAACCATAAGTCATTGCCATTGCAGAAAGAGATTTCTTACGAGTTTTCATTCCACTAGCAGCAAATTTAGCAACAGCTCCTACAGGAGTAGCTTTTGAAGCTTGGCCACCAGTATTAGAGTATACCTCTGTATCTAGTACAAGAATATTAACATCCTCGCCAGTAGAGATTACGTGATCTAATCCACCGAAACCGATATCATAAGCCCAGCCATCACCACCGATAATC
>Ga0164318_10001025_pt1 | contig 23803 bp, 18 predicted proteins | sample GuaBasSedimGuay9_FD_113734 | JGI IMG/M metagenome (GOLD analysis project Ga0164318, IMG submission 113734) | Subseafloor sediment microbial communities from Guaymas Basin, Gulf of California, Mexico - Guay9, Core 4571-4, 0-3 cm | ecosystem: Environmental > Aquatic > Marine > Hydrothermal vents...
AATACACAAATAATGATGAGAAAGTAAAGGATATATACAATGTAGGACCTTTACCATCCGCTAGTCCACAAAGAGATGGATTAGCGGGAGGTAAAAGAGAGAAATGGAGAGAATTTCCCAATTTAGGCAAGTGGCTACCAAAGGAGCAGATAAAAGAGCTGTTCCCCCACAAAGGTGGGGAGGAAATGGAGGATCTTGCCTATGAGCTGAAACATCTAAACAGGCTCAATTATCCAATTGTGTTGGATCCCAAAAACTCATCTTTCATCGATGTAGCAATCCACGCCTACCTGAGACAGAGGTTATCCATTGAAACCATCAAGAAAAGAATCAGGTATGCAAAATTCATGGAAAACCATCCCTGTCCCGTTGATTTTAGAAAACCAAGCTATGAAAACTTTGTTAGACACATGGATTACAGGGAACAAGTAGAGAAAGCCTCTCCACATGCCCTTGCTCATGAGAGAAAAACCTGGCTGATGTTCCTAAGGGCATGGGGATTAGAAAAACAATGGCCACAATACAAGCTACCTAAATCGCCAAAGTTCAAAGACCCACATATACCATCTCCAGAAATGGTTTACAAACAAATAAACCATACCTATTCAAAAGACCCTTACACCAATGCTCTTATCCAGTATCTACACTGCCACAGCTACGCCTTTGGATGGAGAATGGAAAGCGAATCCTGTGCGATGACCGTTGACAACGTACGTTTTTCAGAGGGATACGTGATAATTACACAACCGAAGCTAAACAACTCAGACAGGATAATAATACCAGAGAAACCATTTTTCACATCGCGAAGACACAAAAGCCTGAAAAACTGGATAGACTACTGGAGGCCAAAGGTAGAAAACCAGTACTCAGGAAACTACCTCTATCTTAAACCTGATGGAAAAACTTTCACCAAAGACGCAATGAGGATGATGCTCACCAGGGCTACAAGGAAGATAGATCCAAATTACCGGCCATACAACGTTAGGCATTGGTGCGCTATAGCCAGGCTTATAGAGTGGGATCTCAACATAATCAAAGTCCGAGATTTCCTAGGTCATGAGAAAATAGAGACAACAATGGGTTATTTGAGAACTGCAAAACAGTTTTACAATAGGGATAATAGAAGCTGGTTGAAACGGATGCTCAGATCGAGTAGAGGGCAGAATCCGTTGAAATCAGCAGAAAAAAATTGTATAAATCGCATAGGGAAAACCAAAGTTTGGCCCGAAAACCTATATTTCACTTGGAACTTCTCCCTATGCGATGAATGGGCCCGGCAGGATTTGAACCTGCGACCAACTGGTTATGAGCCAGTCGCTCCACCAGACTAAGCTACGGGCCCCATACAATAGATATACCTTTCCATCAGATTTTTTATAAGAGTTCCTCAGCCCTTAATACAATTTCTACTACTAAAATTTTGAGATTACAGACCCAGACAAAAAATAGGAGAATAAAAAGTTTAATATCACATAATACCTGTTTTAGTGAGTGCAGAGTTAGAAATGATGGATCTAACAATACTAGCAAAATACCCATTTTTAAACAATTCACGGGAATACATCAAAAAAAATGGTCCCTCTGTTAAGGATCTACTTGAGAGCCTGGTATATGAACGAGCAAGGATAATAGGCATAGAAAGATTAGACAATGCATTTAAAAACAGAGATGTAGGAGAGAGAAGTCTCGCAACAGAAACAGACTGCATCATGGAACTACTCTCTTATCCCATAGCGAGGATGATAGCAGTCTGCGTTGGAGACAATTTTTTCAAGAGAAGATATGCATTAGGCGAGGCTTATCATGCATACAAAAATCTGATCAATGAACAAACTTCTTTCTTAATCAAGGTCTCAAAGGAGTTTAACCTTAATGTGAAATATGCAGAGGAAAACAAGAGGATAAAAATACATTTCAAAGATTATCTTAGAAACGCACCAACCCGATACAAAGAATGGAAGATGATAAACCGGGACATGGAAAAAGGATACATCTATGTCTCTCACAAAGAACTAGCTAGACTACTAGAGGAAGCATTGAGGAGAAAGATAAACAAGGATCTAGACTCAAGAGAATGCGATGAAACAATATACAAGGTTTTCTCATCAGAAATAAGTAGATTTCAGAACATGGTTATGATTCATAGGAAAAAGATGCGGACAACACCTATTGGAAAACTAAGTGTTGAAAAACTACCGCCGTGTATAAAAAATCTGTTATCAGCAATACAAGCTGGGGAAAATGTTCCACACATGGGAAGATTCGCTGTTGTAGCATTTCTAAACTCATTAAAACTCAGTGTAGACGAAATAATGAAGATATTCAGCAGTGCACCAGACTACGAGGAGGACAAAACAAGATATCAAGTAGAACATATAACTGGCAGCATATCATCAACCTCCTACTCACCACTTGGATGCGAAAAAATGCGTACATATGGGATATGCCCAGAGGAGCAAATAGACGAGATATGCAAAAAAATAAGACACCCACTAAACTACTACTACAGGAAATGGAGACAAAAAGAAAAAGAGGAAAAGACATCAACAAAGGAAGAAACAGGCTTATGAAACATTTTATAACATTTGAGGGAATAGATGGATCAGGAAAAACCACTATATCAAAACTAGTCTACAACATGCTAAAAAAAGAGGGATACAATGTCGTATTAACATACGAGCCGACAGACACATGGATCGGAAAATATGTACAAAAATGTATAAAAAACAGCTCTGATCCATTTATAACAGCATTTACATTCATAGCAGACCGCATCCAACACTGCAGGCAGATAAAGGAATGGCTAAACAATGGAAAGATTGTTTTATGTGATCGATATGCCGAGTCTACATATGCATACCAGGGAGTGCAACTCCAAAACAAGATAAAAGATCCAATAAAATGGCTACAGGACCTATCCCATAAGAACATACTAACACCAGATAGAACATTCCTGTTTATCATAAAACCAGAGGAATCACTCGCCAGAATACAACACAGAAAAAACCTGATACCATTCGAACAAATATCTTTTCTAGAAAAAGTCCAACAAAACTATCTAAAACTCGCGCACGAAAAACGCTTCATAAAACTAGATGCAACAGAAAAAAAAGAAAAACTAGCAGAAAAATGCTACAGAGACATACTCTCCTAAAAGGCAAAGAAGCATCTTATCAAATGAGGGAAAAAACATCCTCATAATACCCATTTTTCCAAAAAAATATCTTCAAAAAAAAGATATATTTAAAAAGCTATCTAATTAAAAAAAGCAGAAAAAAACAAAAAGAAAGAGGAAAAAACAATGCTTTACTTTAACTTCCAAAAAAAATTTCTTTTACTTTAAAAGAACAATTTTAGATTGTCTTGATCTGAAACAAAAAAAGAGGGTTGTGATAAACATCATACACAACAAATTCAAACTAGTAATGTTTGACATGGACGGAACATTGTTGAAAAAAAGAACAATATTTGTTTTTGCAGAAAAAAAGGGATTCTACAATGATCTACTCAGAATAGTAAACAGCAACAAAATATCATACCTGAAAAGTATAGAAATAGCTAAGCTGTTAAGAGGTATGGATAGCAGAGAATTACTAGAAATCTTCCGAGACATACCACTACAAAAAAACGTTAAAATAATCATATCCGAGCTAAGAAGAAGAAAAATCAAAACAGCGATTGTTACAAACAGCTATCAGTTTGTAGCTGATGATCTAAAAAAAAGATTAAACATAGATTATGCCTTTGCCAATAACCTTATAATAGATAAAAACATTGTAACTGGTAAACTAATAGCAAACAACAGAGATCTTACAGAAAAAAATGATGAATGCAAGATCCATTCCATATGTAAAAGCTGTGTTATGGACAAGCTTTGTAAAAAACTTGGTATAACACCGGGGGAGGTAATCGCTGTTGGAGATGGCGAGATAGATATCTGTATGCTAAGAAAAGCAGGAATCGGCATAGCATTCAATGCACCGGAAAAGGTACAGAAAAACGCTGACATTATCACAAACGATCTAAAAATAATACTGAAACTCATCCAATCCTAGATGAGGTGGAAAAATATTATGGATATAAAGCAGGAAGAAATAACCACATTACATGAGCTGTGCGTAGACAAAAACAAGCTGATAAAAAGTGTTAAAGATGTCGCTGTCGAACGACCTGTTTCCATAATAATGCCTATGCTTTTCACAGAGATAAAAAACCCTGCCCTCAGCAATATAATCAAAAATCTAAACAAATGCGATTATGTAAAAGAAGTTATAATACCATTGTCAGCAAAAAGTGAGGGAGAGTTCAGACGGGTCAAACGTTTCTTTTCAACACTAAAAATACCAAAACTTATCATCTGGTGCGATGGACCAAAGATCGAAAGACTACTAGCAGAATTAAAAGAAGAGGGACTCAACCTACGGAGATACCGCGGAAAGGGAAGAGATGTATGGCTAGCCCTAGGCATAGCAAGTCTAAGATCCTATGGTATAGCATTTCATGATGCAGACATTCAGGGATACACCGAGATGATCCCCACCAAACTCTTGTATCCCCTCCTGGAACCAGAACTCGACTTTAAATTCAACAAGGGATACTATGCACGTGTAGATCTCAGAAAAAACATCATGTATGGACGAGTATTCAGACTATTCCTACATCCACTTCTACGCTCACTGATAGACGAGATAGGATTTGAACCAAATTTTGTAAGGTTTTTACGATCATTTAGATATCCTATCTCAGGAGAATTCGCATTAACAAGTGATCTCGCACGTGACTTAGACATACCCGGAGACTGGGGTCTTGAAGTAGGAATAATGGCAGAGGTATACAGAAATGTTGCTCCGAAAAGGATATGTCAAACCGATTTAGGTTTCTATGAACACAAACATCAAAAAATAGGGGGAGCAAAAGAAGGGCTTGTAAAAATGGCTGGAGACATCTTCAAAACACTGCTGAGAGTACTAATAGAGGAGGATCACATACAGATAACTAGATCCTTTCTAGTATCATTACGAGTACTGTACCAAAGAAATGCTCAGGATGTGATACGTAAATACCATGCGGATGCACATTTCAACAACCTAAACTATGATAGACATTTAGAGGAAACCATCGTTGAAAAATTCAGTCAGCAGATAATGGAAGCAGGAGACAGATATCTAAGAAAACCGGTTGGAACACGTATACCAGACTGGCTGAGAACCATATCTGCTAGAAAAAAAATCAGAGAAGAACTCCTATCTATCGTATTAGAAGAAAACAACTAAAGATTTATATCATTCCAAAAAAATAATTGTTTGGAAAAAATGGAACTGCCTCAGGCATTCAAACGTTTATTCTCCCTCTTTGTAAGACCCTCAAATATACGCATATACTCCTCTGCAATAACTCTCCAACTATACTTCTCCTTCAATATACGATAGGCTCTTTCTGCTAACTCCAGTCGTTCCTTCTCATGAGTCAACAGATACACTATTTTTTCTGCTATAGACAATGGATTCCCAGGTTCTGAAGTAACTATCACGCCTTGTTCCTCAAGCTCCTTTATGAATGAACCCAGTTTACTAATAATAACTGGTCGTTTCATCCCTATCGCAGTAAATAATGCTCCGCTTTGACTTATACCAATATAGGGGTATACAACGACATCGGCAGATTTATAAAAGGACTCGAATAGGAGATAATCATCTATAAAACCGGTGTACAGAAAGAAACTGTTTTCTAATCCCAGTCTATGTAACTCTCTACTATATTGATCTGGATTTTCTGCCAACTCCATAGAACCCGCGGCTATAAAAATTGTTCCAGGCAGTTTTTCTAGCACATATGGAGCAGCCTGAATCAGGTATATCAGACCCTTATAGTTCCTTATAAAACCTATAAAAAGAACTACATTATCTGAATCCTTTATCTGAACAGAAAGATGTCTACTAACTATCATACGTGCTTTTTTCCTATCAACCAGATTTTTGTTCATAGCATGATAGTTACCATGTGGTATAACACTCACCGGCTGCTTGATACCAGCCCTTTTAAGATCATTAAGAGCATCTTCCGTCATAACAACGAGATGATCAGCATATCTATATGCATCAGTAAAAAGCTGAATATCACCCTTCTGTATTATCTGTGGATATGGATCATGTAATGTCAACACAACAGGTATCTTTTTCTGCTTCAAAATCCGGCAGTATTCTTTTAAAAACCATACTATCTGCCGCCCAGCCCACATAACAAAATAAACACAATCTGGTCTAATCTTATCTGTCAGACTAACAAGTTCCTTTAAAGATCCTCTGCTATTATATTCTATGATGTGATATGGTCTATCCGGATCTATTGCCTCTAAAATAAAATCATCAGTTATCCTCGTAAATGGTCTATCATCATCCTCTCTTCGTTTCTTCCTAAAAGTCACTATAACTACATCAGCTAATCTATCAAGTTCCTCTATCAAACATCTACTCCAGTGACCAATTCCTCCACGTAATGGTGTGATACATAGAATTTTCATCTTTTCCACAGCCCCTAAATCAACAGGACAACAAAAGGTTTTCTACTAAATAATATTCCTCCATTCTCCATGTTGAAATATTTTGTTGAAATATATTGTAACAACTGTAATTTTTATTAATGATATGAATGATTGTTACGTTCCTTTCTTGTCCCCCCTTATTTCATACCCTACAACAATTAAGTGTTGCATTAAATATGAGAAAAAAAGAAGGTAGAGCAAAGATTTAAAATATTCAATTTTGTATATTGTATATCACAAAAATCAAAGCGAATCAATCAAACTCTGGGATGGGAATGCACATAGCACAAAGAGATATAGTCTATACGGAATAGGAATTGAAATATTGTCTCTCTTTCTAAACATGCAAAACAAACTATATCAACGCCAGGTCTACTATAATAAAAAATCAATATCAAAAAACAGGGGACATACATACTGAAAAACAATACCTCTAGAGGAAAAGCCTAGAAGGGCAGAACAAAAAATTAGATTGGACCAAGGAAGATAGAAAAAAATATGGATATAAAGGAGATGGGGTTTGATAAAAAATGAATCAAGAATGGAATAAACACCTGGGTTTAAGCCAAGAGATAATGGAGAAATGCAAGAATATAAAACCTGTAGATATACTAGTAGGTGTTTTGTGTAAGGACGTCGAAACCACAATTCTCAATGTATTGAATGTAGTAAACGAAGGACTCTATAGATATTTTCCAGATTACAAAAAAGCCATAGTGGTATCTAGAGGAAGATCATCAGATAAAACAGCTGAGACAATAGATCTTTTCCAGCCATACAATAGCATAGCAGAGATCGTAACCGATGACATCACAGCAGGTGGAAAAGGCGCTGGCGTGAGAACAATTATCGAGATAGCTCATGAAGCAGAAGCAAAATGCGTGGTTCTACTAGATGGTGATCTACTTAGCATAAAACCTGGATGGGTACAGACAATTTCTAACCCAATAATATATGGAAGAGCAGATCTAACTGTTCCATATTACATTAGAGACAAATATGATGGTGTTATAACAAACAATCTTGTCTATCCATTCACACGAGCAGTTTATGGAATAGATATTAGACAACCCATTGCTGGTGAATTTGGTATATCCAAAAACCTATACGAGACGCTACGTGAACATCCGCTGTTTCCACCAGATTTCGGTGTTGACATATTTATTGTTACAGTAGCAGCAGCAGAGGGAATGGTGGTTAAAGAAGGGCTGTTTTCTTTAAAAATACATGAGTCAACAACTCGGTATCTAGAACCAGAAAAATTCTTAGTACCCATGTTTAGAAAAGTAACTGGATGCATGTTTGAGCTGGCAAAATATTACGAAGACTATTGGAGGAACAAAAAGCATGAAAAACACAGCGCATTTTATAGAGAATGTTTCAGTCAAAAACCTATACCAGTCAAGATAGACATCGACAAGCTGAGGAGCTCTTTCAAAAAAGAATTTGAAAACTCAAAAGACAATATCAGACGATTCATCACAGAAGATCTGATGAGAGATTTAGAAAACATTGTTGAGAAGGATGAAAACTTTGATCCTGAGACCTGGGCTGAGATAGTATACAGCTATGCAGCTGCATACAAAAACATTACAAATGAGAACGAAAAATACATTCTACTAGACTCACTAAAAACCTTGTGGATCGGACGTTTTGTAAGCTATGCTATCGAAACAAAGGATATGGACATAAATGAAGCAGAAAAAGTTATTCAGAGACAAGCAGAAATATTTGAACAAAAATTCAACTATTTCCTGTCTATATACTAAAACATTAAACCATCAAACCTGTCATCTTTAATTCCCATACTCATAATCCTACTGTCTAGCACTAAACTACAATCAGAAATACATAAAATTCTAACTTCCAAGTTTTTTCAAACAATTTTCAAACAAAAATGAGATAGTAGAAATTTGGATTTTAGTTTAGATTTGAACCTGTAGGTCCTTGACATCAAAAAAAGAGGAGTAAGGATTTAAATATTAAAAGCTGTATTACCTGGCACGCTTCTAAAAAAGAGAGATAATGTCAAGGTGAGATATGGGCAAAGGATTAAACGCAGCTAGAAAACTAAAGAAAAGCAGAAAAAAACAGCTATGGAGCGATAGATACTTCAAAAAAAGAGTGTTACGTTTAAAAGAAAAATCAGACCCGCTCGGAGGAAGCGCTCAGGCAAGAGGAATCGTAATAGAAAAAGTAGGTGTAGAGGCAAAACAGCCTAACTCTGCGATACGGAAATGTGTAAAAGTACAGCTAATAAAAAATGGACGGCAAATAACCGCGTTTGCACCAGGCAACAATGCAATAGGATTCATAGACGAACATGACGAGGTGATAGTGGAGGGAATCGGAGGGAGAATGGGCCGAAGCTATGGTGACATACCCGGTGTCAGGTACAAAGTGATTAAAGTAAATGGTGTATCATTACAAGAACTAGTAAGAGGAAAAATTGAGAAACCAATGAGACGATAAACATGACAGGAGAAAAAAATGATGATATGAGATATGGGAACTACTTTTTTCCAACATTAGAAAAATATGATATGAGCACAGTAAAAATAGAGGACAAAGGACTAGAGAGATATATATCTCTAGATATAAAAGACTTCTTTCTTGGAGCACCACATGCAAACAAACTATTTGGCAAGTCTAAGAGTTCTATACTTGAACGCCTGATAAACAATATGATGAGAACAGAGCATTTTACAGGTAAAAAAACAAAAGCATACAAAGTTGTTAGATCTGCTATTGAAATCATTGAGAAGAAAACCAAGTCTAACCCAGTTCAGGTTATTGTAGATGCCATACAAAATGCTGCCCCCAAGGAGGAAACCACACGATTGCGTTTCGGAGGAATACTTGTTCCGAAGGCAGTTGATGTGGCTCCACAAAGACGTTTGGATATCGCACTCAGAAACCTCTGCAAAGGCTCAATAAATGCTAGCCATAAAAACAAGAAAAGCATTGAAGCATGCCTAGCAGATGAGATAATCAAAGCATCCAAAAACGATCCGAATTCATTTGCCATAGCGCAAAAAAATGAGATAGAACGTGTTGCCAGATCCGCCAGATAAAAAAAGTAGATAGAAAGAAGTAGGGTTTAACTAGAAAAAATATTTATTTTCAACCAAAAAAAAAGCTGAGGGAATGGAATTAGTATGGGACGGAAAGAAGACAACATCAAAAAGGCAAAGAATCTGATGAACAAACTAAACAATATTAGAAACATTGGCATAGCTGCGCATATCGATCATGGAAAAACCACTCTCTCCGACAACCTACTGGCAGGATGCGGAATGATGAGCGAAGAACTCGCAGGTAAACAGCTTGTGCTAGACTACGATGAACAAGAACAGGCACGTGGAATCACAATAAACACTGCATCTGCATCCATGGTACACACTTTTGAGGGAGAGGAATATCTGATAAACCTTCTAGACACACCAGGACATGTCGATTTTGGTGGAGACGTAACAAGAGCTATGCGGGCAGTAGATGGATGCATAGTAGTAGTCTGCGCTGTAGAGGGAACAATGCCTCAGACAGAAACAGTAGTAAGACAGGCATTACGTGAAAAAGTCAAACCAGTTTTATTCATCAACAAGGTAGACCGTCTGATAAATGAGCTTAGAGTCACACCTGAAGAAATGCAGCAACGCTTCATCAAAATCATAAGCAAATTCAACGAGCTGCTAAACAAACTCGCTCCAGAAGAATTCAAAAACAAATGGAATGTAAAAGTCGAAGATGGCAGTGTAGCCTTCGGATCCGCCTACTACAACTGGGCAGTATCTGTACCATACATGAAAAAAACAGGACTGGGATTCAAAGAGATATACGAGTACTGCAACAAAAATGATCAAAAAACACTTGCAAAAAAAACACCTATACATGAAGTTATTCTAGACATGGTAGTAGACCATCTCCCATCACCTAAAGAAGCACAAAAATACAGAATCCGACACATATGGAGAGGAGACAAAGAAAGTGAGCTAGGAAAAAGCATGATTGAATGCAGAGAAGACGGACCATTAGCACTCATGATCACAAAGATAATAATGGACCCACATGCAGGGGAAGTAGCCGTTGGACGAGTCTACAGCGGAAAAATCGAACGAGGCCAAGAAGTCTATGTAGTAGGAATGCCTAACGTAAATCGTGTACAGCAAGTAAACCTGATGGTTGGAGCAGACAGAATACCAGTCGATTATGTAACAGCAGGAAACATAGTAGCCGCCACAGGCATAAGAGATGCAATTGCTGGAAGTACCATTGCAGACAAACCAGACATAGAACCCTTCGAAAGAATCGTCCACATCTCTGAACCAGTTGTAACAGTCGCTGTCGAAGCAAAAAACACCAAAGATCTACCAAAACTAATAGAAGTACTACGCACAATATCAAAAGCAGATCCAAGCATACATGTCGAAATAAACCAAGAAACCGGTGAAAACCTGATGTCTGGAATGGGAGAACTACATCTAGAAATCACCGAATACCGGATAAAAAACGACTATGGAATAGATATTGTATGCTCAGAACCCATAGTCGTATACCGGGAATCAGTGGCAAAAAAAAGCCCACATCCATTTGAAGGAAAATCACCCAACAAACATAACCGCTTCTACATAGAAGTAGAGCCACTACCTGAAAACATTGTAAAAGCCATCTACAACAACGAAATACCACAAAACGTAAAAAAATACAAAAAAGAAGCAACCAAAATACTGCAAGACCTTGGAATGGACAAAGAATTAGCAAAAGGAATATTTGGCATACAAGGACTAAACATACTCACAGATGTAACCAAAGGAATACAACACCTCTTCGAAACAAGAGAACTCATAAAAGAAGCATTTGAAGAAGTAATGAAAAGCGGACCAATTGCAAACGAACCCTGCCAAGGAATACTTGTCAAACTCGTGGACGCAAAACTACACGAAGACGCAATACATCGAGGACCAGCACAGGTAATACCAGCAGTAAGAAACGCCATATACGGCGCAATAACAATATCAGACCCCATACTACTAGAACCCATACAAAAAGTATTCATAAGCACACCACAAGAACTAATGGGAGATGCCTCACGAGAACTAAACCAGAGAAGAGCAGTTGTAAAAGACATGAAAACAGAAGGAGACATGGTAAACATAGAAGCAAAGGCACCAGTAGCAGACATGTTCGGATTCGCATCTGCAATACGATCAGCCACAGGAGGAAGAGTACTATGGAACACAGAAAACATGGGATTCGAACCAGTACCAAAGACTCTACAAAACCAGGTTATAAGACAAATAAGAGAAAGAAAGGGACTCAAACCAGAACCATACCCACCTGAATACTACATGGACTAAAAAAAATTAGTAACCATTTTATACAAAAAAAAGAGTTACCAAACCTCAAAAATTTCTTTATCAAGAAAAAAGGGGTTTGAGAGAAAAAAACATGGAAAAAGGAACAATACCAATAAACAAAAAATATGAGCTACAATACCACTATTTCGACAGAGACACAAAATACAAATACTACAACAGAAAATTTGAGATCTATCTAGTAGAAAAGAAAAACTTTGGAAAAAACTATATTTTACACATGGACAACTGCGAAACGACACCAGGAAAATGGACACCACATATTCATAAACCACCCAATATAAACAAAAGACTTTACTTCGGCGTATCAACACTCAACTGGAATGACATAAAAAACAATTTCCTGGACTGCATAGTAGGAGAGATAGGAGAAGAACACAGAGAAGATGTCAAAAAGGCTATTGGAAAACTTATGTCACCAAAGATATAAAAAGCATAATTTCCCTAATCACTAACAAAAAGCCTACTGGAAAACATACTGCCATCCATCACATACAATTTTTTGACTCAAAAAAACATTTGAATGTTTTATTTGATGCCAGCTAGTACTCCGTAACACGGTACTTACCATGCATTGGCTCATAGATCTGCCCATTACGTTTTAACCGATCTAACGCCTCCTCAGCCTTACTAGACTCAACACCCTGCATCTCCGCCTCTCTAATAATATCACCTACATCTGCATTACCATCCTTCGACTGACTACTAAGTCTCCGTATAACATCCATTATTAAACGCATTCGTTCATGTTGACTATGACTTATACCAGTTGCAATTATGTCAATGTCAAATCTCCCCGTTTCACGATCCATACCAACTCTCCTAAGATACTGATCTATAATAGAAATCGCTCTCTTTGCATCATCAACAGTGACTTCATCACTAAGTCTAACACGGGCACTTGCCTCCGCTAGTCTTACAAAAGCCTCCAGTTGCCTTGGTGTAAAAGGTACGGAGTCTTCAGAGGAGCCTCTAAAATCAACATAATAGTTTTTCAGAAGCTCCATGGCATCATCAGTCATTACAGGGAACACATTCCTCTTAGCATACGCCACATATTTACGTAGAAACTCTGGTGTAAATGTTGGCATAATATTTGCCATCAACGCCTCTTCTTCCTCCTTGGTATGTTTAGACTTTCTAGATTTCGTTATATTCTCATAAACCTCTCCAGCTTTATGTGTCCGCAGAATATGTGTCGCTAACTCTGTGTCAATCTTTCTATTCGGCTTGTCTAAAATAGAGAAAATAAGGTCAAAACGTGAAAGCAAAGCAGGAGGCATGTTGATCTGCTCATGTATTGGGATAAACTCATCAAACCTTCCAAGCTTAGGATTTGCAGCAGCAAGAAGAGCACATCGTGATTTCAATGTAGCATTAATACCTGCCTTTGCAACAGATATCTCCTGCTGCTCCATAGCCTGATGTAAAGCACTTTTATCAGCCTCATCCATCTTATCTATCTCATCTATACATGCAATACCCATGTCTGCAAGTACCAACGCACCAGCCTCTAAGGTCCATTGTCCCTCAGCAAACTCATCTCTAACCGCAGCAGCAGTCAGACCAGCAGCAGAGGATGCCTTACCCGATGCATAAATGCTGCGAGGAGCAAGCTTAGACATATAGCTCAGAATCTGTGACTTTGCAGTACCTGGATCACCCACTAGCAAAACATGTATATCCCCTCTTATGTATGTCCCATCCGGCATTTTTTTTGACAGACCGCCAAACAGCTGTAAAACTAATGCTTCCTTTTCCACATCCATCCCATAAATAGTGGGAGCGATACTCTGCTTCATTTTTTCATAAATCTTTGGATCCTTGCTTACATTCAGAATCTCCCTTTCATCCTCCTCCGTAACCTCTACCTCTTCAAAAGCTAGCTCCTGTCGTTCTATACTTCTTGCATCCATGACCTTATCAAAAGAGGTGAGACGGTAACTGCCACGTCGTCTCTGCATGGAATGAAGTATGCCATTTACAACCACTCGGTCACCAGGTGCTATCTCTCCTACTAGATCATCTTCCAGGTACACGGTGATTCTCTCAGGTTGAGCCCCACCACGGAGTCCCTCTGGATTTTCCTGGATCTCTATCTTTTGAGAATCCACAAATGTAGATAAACTGGGTAGGAGTTTAAATGAGGAAACTCTACCGCATCCACCCTGATCCTCATAACAATGAGTAGGCTCTTTAAGGATGTCTTCTTCTTGCTCAACTCTTATGATTGCAAAACATTTTTGACATTGAAATGCAGCAATCTGAAGTTTAGGTCTAACCTCAGTTACCTTTTTAACCAAACCCTCAACTGCTGTATATTTCCCAAGATGATTCGCACGTATCTTTCTAATCAGTATCCTCTGAGTCTCAGGAAGATCATATACTCTGAAATGAAGTCTCAGCTCATTTTCAGCAGCGACATCAATGTTTCTAAGCGCTTCTTCGGCATTAAAAATAGCCTTGTATGGCTGATTAATGAGAACATCTGTCAGCTTAGAATCTGTTTTATCTATATCCCAATAATTTATGAGAAGACTTCGTTTTTCGGGGTACGACAATGCGATGGTTTCAATCTCTGATCTATATCTATCCTCGAAGAAGTTTTCCCATGAGGCAACTAGGCTTTCGTCCCTCAACAAACCCAACGTGTATTCCCCCACAAATACTATACCACTTCGTATATTTAATACTATGATGACAGATGGTAGGTTCTACCACCAATACATCTGCTCTATTAAAAATTTTTTTAGCGGATGCAGAAACGCCTTGAGTGGATGCACGTATCATACTATTGACTACCCATCTGTATCCTCAACCCCGTTTACCCTTTGAGCATTAGTAGTCTGTGGTAAGGCTGCTCACTTCCGTGCCTAACCCGGTTCCCACAGCAAAGATGCACATATGATCCTCCGATCATATGTGACCATCACCTCTAATCCCAAAGGACAGGGTCTCATCGTCAGCAGATGGATCAATAGATGACCGTTACATCGCCTCTTGGCTTCGACCCCAGCATATCGGCGATTTCTGGTTACAGGGAACGCCTAGCTCCCCGGTCTATTCTACATCTATCGCCAGATTTTTCCATTATAATTATTATTAATAGATAGGTCTGGATAGGTCTGTCTCTGTTGTTTTTTTACCAGGATCTACGTATGATCAGCAACTGGTTTTTGAATAGCTGGACAAATATCCAGGTTTGAGCCACTGCTAGGAAGGCTATGTCACGGACAATGTATACCCATGCCTGTGACAGTTCATCTGATGGGCCATAGATCTGAGTGGCAAGTTTACCAGCATAATATACATCCATGACAAGTAGGTATATGAATAAAGCTACTACAAGGAACATGATTATGTTTATGTAAAAGGACAGTTTATTCCAGGTTTTTTTGTCTATCTGAGGAAACCAAGTATCTACCATTCTTACCACCATTTTTCTCATTTTATGGGTTTTTAATTGTTTTAATTATAGCATTGTAGAATGGCTATATGAAGGTTATGCTTCGAAAAAATATGTTGAATATAGCGAGAAAAACAGAGGTTTTAGAGATTATTTCTTATAAAAAGTCGCTTAGTTTTGTCATTTTTACTTTATCACTTGTAAACAAGGAGTTAATGGATTTTTCTACGAGTCTTATCCGTTGGTACTCATATTGAGGTAGATTGTATTTTTCTGCTATTTCTTTTGAGATGTCTAGATATTTTTTGACTGACATTTCATGAACTGTGAGCGTTAGTTTTCCTCCACATTTTATGCAGGTACCCTGAAGTGGTATTCTACGGTATGTGGTGTTGCATAGTGGGCAGCGTACTGATTGTTTGCTAAAGGCTCTTAGGTTGCCTAGTATGTCTGGTAGGAAATGTCTCTCTATGACTTTGTAGGCTACATCTGCTTCATCTACTGCTCTTATTTTAGCTGCTAGGTTGAGCTGTACATTCATTTTGTCCATCATGGTCTTTAGGGTTTTATATAGGGATTCCTTAGGCCCTTTAGAAATGTCGTCTGTGTCATGTGTAAATCCAAATTGTTCATATTGTAGTTTACTGCCGAGTCTGGATGAGACCAGTCCCATTATTGACTCAACATTTTTAGGGTTTTCATGACGTAATGTGGCCTCATAAAATTCAATAGGATATCGGGCTAGCGTGTCAATATTATGAGCTTCTTTGTCTACCTCTGCTGGGTCTATTCGTGTTGTTAGTATAAGTGGTAGATCCATCCGTCCCCCTCTTTTATCAGGTATGTATGCATGTGAGAAGTTTAGTAATGCATCTAGTAGTAGCATTAGTCCATCTTCGTCACCATCGGCGTTTCTACGTTTTGCAGCATGATAGAATGGATGAGCAAAACATACCTGTGCATTGGTGAATCCGATTATTCTTGCTAGTGCTCCCGCGGAGGTGTGCGGTGAGAGCCCTATTACCAGATGACCAGTTAGATCATCTATTTTTTTTATGTTGTAAAAACGGTCTAGTTTATAGAATTTTGATAGGAGATCATCTATGAACTTGGAGACCTGTACAAAATATTCTCCACATGCCTTTGAGATGATGACATCCTGTACCCGTAGCTCGCATATTTGATCATCACTTGTCAGATTGTTTCCTAGATAATCCTTCGTGTAGCCCATCTCTCTTAGTCTTTTTACTGAAACATTGATTTCTTTTGGTTTGAAATGCGTTAGTGGAGCATCTGTCATGTCGAAACGTATGGTTCCATCCTTGAAAACAGATACATTGTGTTTTGCTCGTAGTATTCCCTTTTCTAGGGGCTCAGGTGTTTTGTTTTTTGAGATGGTGCCTATGACGCCTTTGATTGTATCTGGGAGTTTACGTTCTTTTATGTTGTTTTTTGCAATGCGTAACTCTTCTGCTAGGTTTATTTTAAAGGGTTTTATCCTACCGTTAAGCGGTTCTGTATGTATATTGCAGTGGCTGCAGAATATTTTGTGTGTGATTTTTTTACATTTTGGGCATTTCCTGCATCCTGCTTCGACTTCTATCTCGCCTTTTTCAGCAGCTGTGTTAAGCAGCCTTTGGCTTCCACCATAGTTTCCAAGGGGGAATAGAACATGTGGTGGTGGTCTCATTTTCCTGGGTGAGGCTTTTTCTGGTCTTCCCATACGTGCGCCGATACGAAAAGGAGCGCGTGGTCTGATGAGTATGCCTGATAGTTGTGATACAATGTGGACTACATTATCTATGTCCTCTGTATCTAGATGTTCAAGTAGTTTGTATCTATCTGTTTCGATGATCTCATTGTCTTTGACGTCTAGACCACAGCATCTGATCAATGGATAGGAGTATTGATCTAGTATGAGGTTTCCCTTTCTCTGTCTATGTAGAGCACCTAATTCTATTAAGATCTTTTTTATATCACTATTGTTTGGAAGAATAAGTTTAATGTTTTCTTTTTCATCTAAAACAATCCTTCCATGTTCTCTAATGTACCTGGATAGTGTGATCAGGTTATCATGGGTTATATCATGCCAGAAAAGATTGTAACGTGGGTGCAGTGGGATGTTGTATTTTTCTGACATCTCAAATGCATCTTTGGGTGATGGATGTTGTAGATTGATTTCTCTTCTTAGCTCTGCATTGATTTTTTTCTGAATCCTTTCATCAGCTTCTCTGACGGTATCAAATGTGTATTTCTTTGGCAGTATAGAGAATGATTTTTGTAGCTCCTGTATCCACCATTCATATACGTAGCTGGAATCAGGTAACAAGGCATTGTTTTCAGTGAATTCCCCAAATGGGATCAGTATTTCTCCGAGATCTATTATCTTCTTAATATCATGGATTATTTGTTCAGCATCTTCTGTATCATCTATCTGAACTAGATCACCGTTTTGTAACAGCACAATAGGTCCCTCTATCTGGTCGCATGGTGTAGCGATGGTTCCCTTACCCGGCCTTTCAGTTTTTATCTGTGTTCCAACTGTGATAAAACTATTGAGAATATACATGGTCGCTGGGTTTATTGCGGTGGCTGCTAATCCTCCAGTGCGCGCTCTACCATAGCGTAGACGGAAACCACCTTTTCTTGAGGGATGAGAAAAAACTGGTCGACCTGCTATGACCTCACCAATATATTTTGAAGATGGAAGTATTGGGGGTATACCATTGCCTTTTTTGCTCGTGTCAGTGCCTTTGCTAATAAAGGATTCGAGAAACTCCCATCCTTTTAGCCTGAGTTTTTTTACATGCTTATAGATTTTTGGTGCCTTGAGACAGAGTCCTTCTGCTATGACAAGACAGGCTCCACCTCGTAGACGGTTGGTTTCCACTCTGGGTAGATCCCTGTATCCCGTTACTTCTTCCTCCTCGGTTCCCTCTCCGTTTATACATATGGGACAGCTACTTGTGACCCTTTCTATTTCCTCAGCTGATGGAAGATATTGTAGATGCTGTACTCTCTTGTATAATGGAATCTCTTCCTTATAACGTTCTATTTCTCCATGTGTTGGTATATATCTTCCTATGCCCAGGTCTCTTCTAACCACATCTGCGATGAGGACACTCATTGCCTGTCCAGTTCCACCAGCACTTCGTATAGGACCTGAAAAATATAGATCAACATAGTTTGAACCATCTTTGTTTCTTCCAAGTCTAACATCTGCTATTCCCTCAAGGGGAGCTACTAGAACCCCCTCTGTTAGTATCGCAAGACCTGTTCGGATAGCTTGGTCAAGTGCATCTTCGATTCTATCAAACCTATATGTTTTTCCATCAACAATTTGTCTCGCGATTTCTATGGATACAAGCTCTCTATCCCCTATTTTTTTAAGAGCGGAACGGATTTTTGGAGCGATATCCTTTGGTCCTACCAGCTGTTCTACACGTGCTGCTAGGTCCAATGCCTGAGGTATTTCAACTGTGAGTCCAGGGTCAAATCCTCTGCTTCTTGCCTTATCTGCTATATCATAGCATTTTTGTAGTTGGCTCTGAAGCTGATCAAAGTATTCATGCATGTCTGAGCTTATATTGATGTTTTTAGATAACTCCCCATCCATTTTTTTCAGATCTCTAAAAATCTAATTATTAAGGGAATGTAAATTCTTTTTTTTTATAATCAGTAGATGAGGTTTAAAGCTTTGTGTTTTTTTACGAACAAAAAAACATTACGGTAATTTTATAATACTTGTAACCACTCTTTTTTGTAAAAAAATGTGTAGAAAAGGATGATGTTTCGTTTTTTCAGGGTGTTTTTCTGCTGAAGTCCATGGTGGTTGCATTTCCTGTTTCAAGATTTACGATGGGTAGTTTTGCTGAGTCGGGTACAAAGTTAAGTGTTTTTTGGTATGATGTCTGTGCCTGCCAGCTTGATGCATTTATCAATGTGACTCCCCTGTATTCATCGATGTGTGCTATGTGGACATGCCCTGTGACAAATATGTCTGGAACCCTTTCTATTATCATATAGTCAGAATGTTCAGGTGCAAGTGGTGTGTAACCACCATATGTCGGAGCTAGATGCCGTTTTCTCAACATAATCTTCATTATCTCTGTTGGTTCATTATATTTGAGATAACTGACATTTGTTGCGTAATCGAGTAGACTCTGTCCATGATAGGATAATACCTCTACTCCATGTAGAGAGAAATAGCAGGGATTGCCAACAAAGATCACATCCTTACCTGAAAACAGGTCTTGTATTTCTTTTTCAAATGCAGGCTGCGGCTCAGCGGGTCTGACTGCATCATGGTTACCCGGCTGGATAATTATAGATATATGGTCTGGTATCAATCTGAATTGCTCAGCTAATGCTTCGTACTGTCTGTAGATGTTTTTTATCGAAAGCTCCTTTTCTTGATTAGGATATATCCCTATCCCATCGACAACATCTCCAGAGACAACCAGATATTTTATTCTACCAGCAACAGCTCTCTGTCTATGATTACCTAGATCCCCATTGATCCACTTAAGAAAGGCATGCCATTCATCTTCCAAAAACATTTTACTTCCAATATGTATGTCTGAGAGAAACGCAGCATACAGTGGTATATCCGCTCTTTTTTTATCGTGACGTATCTTTATATCGGGAAAGACTATGTTCTGAACAATTACCAGATCACCATTTTTACTAACTCTCCCATTTACACCTATAACCTCATCCAACACAACCTCGTTTGCAAGCTGAATGGCAACACCATTGTTTTTTAAAGCCATCAACGTGGCAGTTCCTGTCTCATCCTCAATCTCTATCAGCCTATGGCCATTGGCGGTGGTTCTCACATTTTTTACAATCCCGATCAACTGTATCTCTTTAACATTACTCCTCTTGATCCTGTCGATTGGAACAACATTGATCATCTCTCTTCTATGATTTTGAAGTATTTTACGTAAAACTCTATATCTATTTCTGAAGAGTTTAGCAAAATCCTGTGTAGTGCCCTCACAGGTGCTTTTTCCAGTTACATCCTTTATTACATTGATTTCTGGACCATATTCTTTGGATGGCGGATTCCAGCTCTTAACCTTTTTGATCTCTATAGGCTGAGGAATCTGATCATCATGTTCATCTTCTAAATCATAGTTACTGTGTAACCGAAGTTGATCGTCCTTATCAGGGCCATCATATTCCTCTACACTGTCCTCATCGATCTCCCTCTTTGGAGATAAAATGTTATCTGGAGCATAGAGCCTCGATAATAGTTTATTCTGCGCTTCTTTTTTATCCAACGTAGAATTATCTAGCTTTGGAGACAGCCCTTTGATCATTGTGGATGATTCTATGTCTTTTATCCTGTCAATTGTCAAAACAAGAGGGTATTCCTTGAGGTTTTTGACCAGAAGACATGCAAATTCTTCTGGCTTATCTTTAGACAAAATATATTCCATAGCATCTGGCTGAATGAATGTTCCGTGTTCCGAGAATATCTTCAGAATAGCCCTCATTTTTCCTCTTACTCACCTCTAAAATCCTTAAATCCATTTTTTAAGAATCAAAACAACATTTGTCATAATGCAATATCATGTTTTTAGAGTTATGGGTTTCTATGTTTCTATTTATTATCTTGTTGTTGTGTAGGATATTAGAAGAGAAGAAAAAATATCATGAGGTGTTTAGTGTAGATCTGATTATGAAAATAAAATTAACAACAAAACGCAAAAAGAATTGATTGAGAGGAATTGTAATATGTAAACTTAAAAAGTGGTGGGTGTCTCTACTTCCTCCCACATGGTTTTCTCTGATTTTTTCGAAACCAATATAAGATAGGAAAAACTAACAATAAATTGTAGGTAAAAAAAAACTGAGGGAAATAGGAAGAAAAAATGATAAGTATGAGGATTTATAAGCAGGGAGACGAGATACTAATAAGTGCATGTGATGAAAAACTAATAGGAAGAAGATTTATAGAGGGAAAATTTCAGATAGACGTGTCAGAAAAGTTTTACGGTGGAGAATTAGTTGATAAGGAGACACTTAAAAGATATTTAGAGGATGCAACTATTGCGAATCTTGTCGGCAAAGAGACTGTGGATTGCGCAGTAAAGATGGGTTTAATAAATCCAGATTGTATTCTGAAGGTAAAGGGTGTGCCCCATGCTCAGATGATAAAAATGATATAACATCTGAAATGCCATCAAAACTTTTATTTCGAATAGTTGGTTATACTTTTTGTTCATTGTTTTTTTGTCGCAGTTGCTTTCTTAACAGCATCTATTCTTCTTACTATCTTGGTGTAATGAGTTCCCTTCCAGTAGATTTTGTTGCATTTTTTGCAGAACCAAAATTCCTTGTTGTTTTCAAAAACTTTTTTTGGAACTCTGTTTTTTACATCGCATTTATCTATCCTTTGTAAAATGGTGTTACATAGAGAGCATCTTGAAAGGATGCCTGCTCTTTTAGTATCAACATTGTTTAAAACATGTTTTAGTTGTTTATCAAGATCTGTTGTTTTGATCTCAATGACCTGAAGGTTTTCTTTTTTGCTTTTTTGGATCAACTGTTTGTCTCGAGTTATTATAATGCGTTTTTCTTTTTTCGCTATATTCATTAGTTCTCTGTCATCCATTGTTGCATTTGCATAAAATGTATCATATCCAGTGAAACGAAGCCATTTTGCAAGTGTTCCTAACATTTGATCGCATAAAAACTTCATCTGTATCAGTCTACAATGGGTTTGTAATGGATTAAAACACCTGGACCAAGTGGTTTTACATCAACAATCCTGAGATGTATCAACTCATCTACACTATTTATCCCAGAGCCTTCTGCCATGGTTGGTGTATTTTTTCCTCCTACTATGAAGGGTCCTATGTAGGTATAAACCTCATCAACCATCCTTTTTTTCAAAAAGTTCCATATCACTGTTCCTCCGCCCTCAACTAGTAGCTTCCTGATACCTTTTTTTCTGTAGAGTATATCTAGTATGGCTTCAAGATTTATCAGACCGTCTTCATCTGTTTTGCATCCGATGACCTCAACATGTTTTTTTGCAAATGTTTTTTCATTTCCCTTCTGTGTAACGATCAATGTCTTTGCCGCTTTGCTGAGCACCTGTGCGTTTTTTGGTGTTCTGCATTTGCTGTCAAGCACTATTCTAAGAGGTTGTTTTGGATTTCTAACATATTTTTTTTTAATAGTAAGCTTTGGATCATCATATAAAACTGTGTTGACTCCAACGAGTACTGCATCACATCTATTTCGGAGCTCATACATCCTTTTTATATCCTCTTCACATGATATCCTAAGTTGTTTTCCATCTGGAAAAGCGATTTTACCATCGGCAGTCATCGCGCAGTTTATGATCACATATGGTTTTTTCAACAACTTATATTCACATCCCTTCTTTATTTCATATCTTTTCTTCTTTAGTTAACACAATTCCAGGTTGCTATTTTTTTTAGGATATTTAATCCCTTATCCTTTTTGGGATTTAGGATATAGAGGGCAGTCTCTTTTGTTTTCTGGGCATATATGTTTTGTTTTGCATGGCGGTCCTGCGTTTTTGAAAATAGTTGGAGCAATTTTTTTAACCTCTTTTAGCATTAGATTGGCAAGTTTTCTGATCTCCCATTGGGCATGGAGACAGCATCTGAGTTCAAAGAAATTCAGTAAAGAACGTGCATTCATGGTGACAATAATGTTTGTACAGGCTGCATTAGGAAGAACATAACGTGCATCTTCCGCAGGGATACCCATGTTCAACAATTTATTATACTCTTCCCAGATAATTTTCATGGTCTTATCATAGGCCTCTTTCATCTCTGGGTTTTGAGCTATCTTCGGAGGAGTAACATAGTTTGGCTCCTTCAGATTGACATATCGCTGACTCTGCTGCGAATAACTTGCTATACGATGCCTTACTAACTGATGTGTTAAAGATCTACTAACATCACTTATTGCAAAAGTGAAACAAGTATGTTCAACCACACTCGTATGTCCCATCTTCATAACATGTTCGAGTATAGCTTTTAACTCCTTATCAGATGTTTTATCTAAATCTATGGGTTTTGTTATACTATGCGTGAGCTTTGCAGCCATAGCAGGTATTTTCTCTGGATTTGGGGTAAAACCTATGAGTCTAACATTCATATTCAAATAATCCCCCATTACTTAGACATAAAATATGATGATACCTTTTTATTACTTTTTTTGAGCAGAATGAGAGAAGATGTTGTTTGTAATTCATTTTTTCTTCATTTTTTAAAAAAAATGATTCAGCAAGATAACGTTTTTTTGCTGAGAAGGGGTTTGTCGAAAAATTCGACATAAAATTTAATGTTTCCCCATCCTCTTTCATATTAGAAAAGAGGGGATGGGAAGATGAGATACTACAAGAGATATGACAGAAGATGTAAACTCAACAATGTTTTAAACCTTTGCTCTTTCATCAGATCAAAGGCTAGAAAGTTGGGGGAACCTTTCAGT
>Ga0164318_10001026_pt1 | contig 23802 bp, 19 predicted proteins | sample GuaBasSedimGuay9_FD_113734 | JGI IMG/M metagenome (GOLD analysis project Ga0164318, IMG submission 113734) | Subseafloor sediment microbial communities from Guaymas Basin, Gulf of California, Mexico - Guay9, Core 4571-4, 0-3 cm | ecosystem: Environmental > Aquatic > Marine > Hydrothermal vents...
GGTTGCGGTTGTTGAGAATAGTTTACCGTCCAGGAGCGCTGATTTTGCCGAAGCTGCTGCGTTGGCAAGGACTTGAAGTATCGTAGTACGTCAGCGCCCTTGCCGCTTTGCATCTTCGGCAAACTCGACGCTTGCAGGAGTTAGGTTTCATCAAATTTTATTGGGTCTTTGCGGTCCAGAAAACCGCCTTCGTCAGGTTTTATTGTACCCCTTATTTTTCATTTTTTCCACAACATCCTGTGAGCGAATTTTCTTGATTCAAAAGGTTATTATGGTAAGGTTGGTCAGCGTGGAATAGGGAAGATATTAGGGACCCCTTTGAGCGGGATTGGCAAAAAAGGAGGACCGTGGATCCTTTAGAAAAGACGAAGGGTTAGAAAAGTGATTATTCCAGAGTTTGAATACGTTGCTCCCGGAGATCTCCAGGAAGCCTTGGATTGCCTGGCTTCTCATGGTGAAGAAGCCGTGGTGCTGGCTGGCGGGACGGACTTGCTTGTGCGCTTGAAGCAGCGGCTTTTGAAGCCGCGTTTCGTGGTGAGCCTGAAAAACCTTAGGGGCTTGGAAGGGATACACAAAAAAGATGGCGTGATTGTCCTGGGTGCCATGACACCCCTGGTCGAAGTGCTGGAAAGTGAAACAGTTGGAAAATATCTGCCTGCCCTGAAACAGGCCGTGGAAAAGATCGGTGCTCCGTCAATCCAGCACTTCCGGGGCACAATCGGGGGAAATCTCTGCCTTGATACGCGGTGCCTGTTCTACAATCAATCCCAATTCTGGCGCTCCGGCAGGACCCCTTGCCACAAGGATAGCGGCAAAACCTGCTACGCCGAGGAAAACAGTGACCGGTGCCGCTCGGCCAACCAGTCCGACGGGGCCTGCGCCCTGATGGCCCTTGGCTGCGATGTGGTCCTGGCATCTACCGGGGGGCAACGGGTGCTCCCGGTGGGAGAGTTCCTTACCGGGAAGGGAGAGAGCCCCTTTTCCATTGAACCGGGCGAACTCGTGGTGGAGTTGCGTGTCCCGGAGCCCGGCGAAGGAGCAGGAAGCAGTTTTCAGAAGATTACCCAACGCTCCGCCATTGATTTCGCCCTGGTATCAGCGGCGGTTTCCCTCAGGGTGCAGGGCGGGCGCTTTGGAGGTGTCAGGATTTCCGTGGGCGGGGCAGGTGCGGCGCCCCTGTTCTTGAAAGAGGCTTCCGCGACGCTTGTTGGAAAACCTATTGATGACAACAGGAGTATTGATGCCACATCGGGTCTGGCGAGAAAACATGCGTCCGCCTTTATGGTTGAAAATCTGGGCTCCTCGCTGGAATACCGGCAGAAGATGGTCCATGTGCTGGTCAGAAGGGGCATAAAAGAGGCCGTTGCAATGGCAACCGGCTGCTGCGGGTGATTGTGAAAGAAGGTGCCGGGGAAAGCGTGACCGGCCCAATGGCGAAACGGGGGATAAAACGTTTTATGAAAAAAAAGATACCATTGTCCTTTACGGTAAACGGTGAGGAAGTGGAACTGTATATATCACCGAACAGGACCCTGCTTGAGGTCTTGCGAGAAGAACTTGAACTTACCGGTACTAAGGAGGGTTGCGGAGAAGGAGTGTGCGGCTCATGCACGGTATTGTGTGACGGCGTGCCTGTACGAAGCTGTCTTACCCTGGCCATGGAGGTGGATCGCCATGACATAACGACCGTGGAGGGGTTGGGAGAGCAAGGTGAACCCGACCCCCTGCAGCAGTCTTTTATTGATCATGGTGCGGTTCAGTGTGGTTTCTGCACTCCGGGGATGCTCATGTCCGTCAAGGGACTGCTGAAGAGAAATCCGGCACCGGGCGAGGAAGAAATTCGCCGGGGGATAAGTGGAAATATATGCAGGTGCACCGGCTACACAAAGATTGTTGAGGCAGTGACGGCCGTCACTACTGGCTCCAACCGGAAAAATCATGAGGGTTAGGAATGGAAAAAGAGTTTTCCCTGATAGGGAAAAGGATTCCCAGGGTTGATTCCCTTTCAAGAGTAACAGGAGATGTGCAGTTTGCCGCTGACCTGAAACTGCCGCGAATGCTGGTGGGCAAAATCAAGCGGAGCCCCCTGGCCCACGCAAAAATCTTGCATATCGATACCTCCCGGGCTGAACGGCTCAAAGGGGTCAAAGCGGTCGTCACCGGACAGGATACCGCGGGGGTCAAATGGGGGGTGTTCCGCTACACCCAGGACATGGATTTTCTTCCCAGGGATAAGGTGCGCTACTTCGGGGAAGAGATTGCGGCGGTCGCGGCCGTGGACGAAGAGAGCGCGCTTGAGGCACTGGACCTGATTGATGTGGATCTTGAAGAACTGCCAGCGGTGTATGACCCCTTTGAGGCAATGGCATCTGAGGGTCCGTGGATCCACGATGGTTATCCCAACAATGTGAATGTACATGTGAACATCGAAGTGGGTGATATAGAAAAGGGCTTCAGTGAGTCCTACCTGGTCCGTGAAGATACCTTTACCGCTGCTGAAGACGATTATTTTATGAGTGAGCCCTACGCCGTTACAGCCCGTTTTGATGACGAGGGCAACCTGGAGATCTGGATGCCGAACGCCGGTCCCCACATGAAATCAAAGCCCCTGTCGAACGCCCTCCAGATGCCGCTCCACAAGGTCAAGGTGCGGAAGATTGCCATTGGTGGGGCCTTCGGAGGCCGATCCGAGATCTCGCCGGCCGATTACATCTGTGCTATTCTTTCAAGAAAGTCCGGCCGCCCCGTAAAGATTATTTATACGAGAGAAGAAAATACCGTCAATGTCCGTATGGGGCATGCCCTTACCACCACCATCAAGACAGGCGTTGACCGGGAGGGGAAGGTCATTGCCAGGGATATCACCTGTTACATGGACGGAGGGGCCTATTCCTCAACAGGTCCTATCGCCACTTCGGTGCCGTTTCTGTGCATGGAGCAGGCATACCGGATGGACAACGTCAGGTACAACGGGTACAGGATTTTTACAAACAAGCCCATCAGGGGCATGATTCGGATGCACGGCCGTTCCTTTGCGTGCGGGATAGACCTGCAGCTGGATATGCTGGGCGAGGAACTGGGCATTGATCCCGTGACCATGCGTCTCCGCAATGCCCGGCAGCCCGGGGAATACACTCCTACCGGGAGCTATGTCTCATCCTGCGGACTGACCGAGTGCATAGAAAAGGCCGCTTTGAAATCCGGATGGAAGGAAAAATACGGCAAACTCCCGCCATGGAGAGGCATCGGCATCGGCATAAACTCGGTTCAGACCGGGTTTCCTCTCGGGATCAGGGGGGGGTCGCAGGCCATCATAAAATTCAACGAAGACGGCGGGGTCACCCTGATTTCAGGGGTGGTGGACAACGGCCAGGGCAATGACAATATGCTCGTCCAGGTGGTGGCCGAAGAACTTGGCCTTACCATGGACGATGTGACACTGATCACGGCGGATACCGAGGTGACTCCCAATGACCCCGGTTCCTACTCCATGGTGACCACGTTTGCCGGAGGGAACGCCGCGCGGCTCGCCGCTGTTGATGCCCGAAACAAGCTCTTTGCTATTGCGGCAAAAGCGCTTGAGGCGAACCCTGAAGACCTCATGTTGAGAGACAAGAAGATCTTTGTTGTGGGAAGCCCGGATCGGTTTATCCCGCTCAAGAAGGCCGTAAGGATGGGACTTATCCAGGGGACTCCGGTCTCGGGCGAAGGGCACTACGCGCCAAAGGTGGATCACGCCAGGGAATGGGTGAAAAACCCGGAAGGCCAATTGTCTGAGGCATTTTCCTTCGGGGCCAGCATAACTGAGGTGGAGGTGGACCCGGAAACGGGTATCGTCAAGGCCCTGGAAGTGACGGCGGCCCAGGACTGCGGTTTTGCCCTGAACCCCATGCTGGTGGAGGGGCAGTTTGAAGGCAGTGTGGCCATGGGAGGGCAGGGTGGCATGCTGACCGAACACCACTTCTGGGATGGAGGGCGGTGTCTGAATCCCACGCAATTGGAATACAAGGTTCCCCTGGCCTGCGATATGCCCAGGATTAACAACATCATCGTGGAGTCCCTGGATCCGGCCGGCCCCTACGGGGCTAAAGAGGCCGGCATGTCCATAGCCATGAGCGCGGCCCAGGCCTATGCGGCTGCCATAAGTAATGCCATCGGTGTGACCCTGACGGATTTCCCCATGACCCCGGAAAAGATCCTCAAGGCCATTGAAGACAAGAATCAGCAGGGCAAGTAGGCGCGCTGTCTCTCCTCATTGGAGAAATGCGGGTTAGTTACCGGATAGATAATATAGTAGATTCCGTTGAAGGACGGGATGGTTGAATTCAGAAGTCGAGTCTTGAGAGAAGAAGAGAGGGAATTTGTTGATCTTTTCGAAAAAGGGCTGCAGAGAAAGGTGGATGCAAACGGGATACTCCCCCTGGGCCTTTCCGAGAAGCATTTCTTTTGCCTCAAGGTAATCATCCATGGTTTCGAAGTTTGAGTTCCAGGGGGTGAGGGGAAAGGTAGATCTGGCCCCGGAGATAGGGCTGGTCATATTTCCTTACATAGTGCTTGAAAAGGGTGAGGGGAACGATGAGCGGAACCAACTCGGCGTGAAAGTCCCGGATCACCTCCAGGATTTCCTGCTTTTCATCCGGGGTGAGCTGCTTCTTGAAATAACCCATCATGTGCTGAAGCACGTTGGTGTTTTTCTTCACTGTGGCACGCAGCTTCAGGGCCTCCATGAGCAGTGCTTCGTATTGTGCATAAACTTCCGCGATCTTTATTCCTTTGGTCTGGGCCACCAAACGTCCCATTTCCCTGTAATGTGTGGTGCTGTGCGAGAGAACTTGCAGCTTATGGGCGGTGTGAAATGCGACGAGACGTCCAATGGTTTTCCGTTGGTCCAATGTGCTCCGCCACCTTTTGAGGGTGAAGATACGTTCAATGAAATTCTCCCGTATGCCGGGGTCATGGAGACGTCCATCTTCTTCAACGGGGAGGAGGGGAAAATGCGCCATGAATTCCTTCGCGAATAGTCCAACCCCTTTCTTGACAGGCATGCCGCCCTCGGTATACACTTTCACCCGTTCCATACCGCTGCTGGGCGATTTGCTCTTGAAAATGAACCCGCACAGGTTTCCCTTCTCCAATTGCCTCACCCTTTTTTTCGCCCACGTTGTGAGGATATCGGTCATATCTTTCTTCGTTTTGATCGTGAGAAGACGGGGTGATGCAGGATCGCCCACCAGCCGCATGGGTTCCCGCGGGATGCCGAGCCCCGCCTCGGTTTCCGGACAGACAGGGACAAATTCCACATATCGGCCCAAGGTGTCCGTCACATACCGGTCATGGGCATGTCCGCCGTCATATCTCACCGTCTCGCCCATGAGACAGGTGCTGACCCCGATTCGTATTTTGTCCATGAGCTTGATTCCTTGATGATTTTCTGTGGCAAGTATACATGAAAACACCTTTCGAGACAATAGAAAGGCGGGTTAATTCTTGATAATAGCATGAGATTAGGATATTATCCAGGTCAGTTGTAGGATGATCGGAAACAGAAATTCAGGAGGATGCCCAATAACGGGGAAATAGCAAAGAGAGGAAGGAGGCAGCACAATGAAGGCGAGAAAGATCAAAGACAACATTTACTGGATGGGCTCTGTGGATTGGGACAGGCGTCTTTTTGACACCCTTGTCCCGCTTCCGGACGGGACAAGCTATAACGCGTATCTCATCAAAGGGAGTGAGAAGACCGCCTTGCTGGATTCTGTTGATCCGCCCATGGCCCATGAACTACTCTCCCAACTTGAAGGGATTCCAAGACTGGATTATGTCATTTCCCATCACGCGGAGCAGGACCACTCCGGGACAATTCCTCAGGTGCTTGAAAAATACCCCGAGGCGAAGCTGGTAGCAAGCTCCAAGGCAAAGGGCATGCTTATGGATCTTCTGCAGGTACCTGAAGAATCTTTCAAAACTGTTGAAGACGGTGAAACTCTTTCTCTTGGCGACAAAACCCTGAAGTTTATCTATACCCCGTGGGTCCATTGGCCTGAGACCATGTCGACGTATCTGGAAGAAGACAAGATCCTTTTCAGTTGTGACTTTTTCGGGTCCCATATCGCGACCACCGACCTTTTTGTCACGGATGAAGGGCGTGTATTGGAAGCGGCGAAACGCTATTTTGCCGAGATTATGATGCCCTTCCGAGCTGTCATCCAGAAGGACCTCGACAAACTGGCATCGTACGATATAGAGATGATAGCACCCAGTCATGGGCAAATATATCCCCGGGCATCCTTAATTATTGATGCCTACAAGGACTGGGTTCTCGGCGCTCCCCGGAACAAAGTCGTGCTCCCGTATGTAACCATGCATGAAAGCACAAAGCAGATGGTCGATCATCTTGTATCTGCCCTTGCGGAGAAAGGTGTCGGGGTAGAACAGTTTAACCTTGCTGTCACGGATATCGGGAAACTTGCCATGGCCCTGATTGACGCGGCCACAATCGTGGTTGGAACCCCCACAATCCTGGCCGGACCTCATCCTTACGCCGCATATGCCGCTTTTCTTGCAAACGCCCTGCGGCCTAAAACAAAATACCTTTCCATTATTGGTTCATACGGGTGGGGAGGGAAGACCGTGGAGGTCCTTGCAGGGATGATTCCCAACCTCAAGGTAGAAGTCATAGATCCGGTCCTTTGCAAAGGGCTCCCTTCGGAGGATGACTTCAAGGCATTGGATACCCTGGCTACGGCCATTGCGGAAAAACACAGAGAGCAAAATATTTTGTGATACCCTTATCCGGTGATCAGAATCCCCGGATAAGGCATACGCTATTGGGGCTGGCCAAGGGCTAGAAATAGGCGTGGATGTTCTTGATCCTGGCGGCCATGTCGTCGAGTTGAGCAGTCAGGGTTTGCAGAAAGGTCTTGGAATCGGAGGCGCTTTCCCGATCCACCCTGGTTAAGACGCCCGCCACCTTGATCTCCACGGGGGTTCCCCTCACGTCCAGGGGCTCAAGGTGCAAGAGTCTCATGCTGCGGCGCAAAGCAAGTTTTCCGTCCGACTCCGGCGTCATGGGAAGCAAGGCTACCACACGTTTTCTTCCGATTTGCCCCAGCACATCCGTTTCCCGGAAGATCACCGCGAGCTTTCGCAAGACCGCATCCATGAGAGACTGGCGGCTCACGGCCTCTGCCCCTTTCTTGGTCCTGACCTTGGCCTTTACCAGGGAAAAACCCAAGGCGGCAAAGGGTGTGTCATACCGTTTGGCCCTGGCCATTTCCTTTTCCAGAAAAAAGACCAGTTCTTCAGTTTTCAGGATGCCTGAAGGGAGGCCTTTCCCTGCCTCCAGATCCTTGATTTGCTCTTTCTGGACCAGGATCTCAGCGTGAATCCGCCGAAAATCGTTCTCGTCGATCTCCCCTGCCTCCACCTTGGACCGGACGATCTTGAGGATTTCTCCCAGCTCCTCTTTCTCGTTCACGCTACGTTCCAGGGTCTGGAGCACACTGAGACGCTTGACCGGTGTCTTTTCAGATTGGGCTCCCTGATTTTTCAGCCATTCCAGCCGCAGGGTGTCCAGCATGTCATCCACGCGCTTGTTCAGTTTCTCTTCCAGTTGCGCAAGAACATCGTCCTTGACGTCCATGCTGGCCAGCTTCTGAACAATATTGGATTTGACATCCGTCATGACTTTCTGGAGATGCTTTTCCCCCGCGCCTTCCTCACCCTCGGCCACATCAGCACCCATCTTGACGCCGAGTCGTTCCACATAGTCCACCAGCAGTTCGGAGAGGGCATTTTCATCGCCTGTGCCTTTGCGGATCTCGGCCGCCAGGTAAATGAGTTCAGCGGCCTGGGAAGGATTTTTTTTCATCTCTTCAAAAATTTCTTCGCCGTCTACGCCGATCTGTTCCGAACTTTCATGGATGATTTTCGCGAGACCCTCACTTTGAAGTTCACGTCCCAGATCCTGCACCAGCTTCAAATATTCCGGCAGAGACATGCCTTCTTCCAGGAGGAGGCTTTTGATCTTGGGAAGGAGCCTTTTGAGCTCTGCGGGATCGGGCACCAGCCGTCGGAGGATCTGGGCCAGCCGGGAGGTGCTGATGCGACCTGCCTGGTACTCTTCCCTGATGAGAGAAAGAAGAACCCGGTCAGTGATCTCGTTGCTCTTTTCCAGGATCTCTTCTTCGTTTTCGTAGTTGATCCCCAGGGCCTTCTGGGCCTGCATCCCGGCCATAAGCTGATGTTTCATCTCGAAAACGGCTGAGGCCAGTTCGGAAATTTCCACGCTTCCCTGACCGGAGAGGTTCTTTTCCACCTCCTGCTCCAGGACTTCAAGCTGCATATAGAGTAAGGCACCCTGACCCTCGGGAATATCCGCCATGGTTTGGGAGTCGGCGCCTTGCTTCAGTTCCCCGGCGGACCCGGCCTGACCAATGCCAGGGGCCTGCGTCGGCCCAGGACTTTCCACGGTATTCCCAGAGGGGGCAGCGTTAGCGGATCGGGTTCCGCTTTTGACATCTCCTTGAAGATGCCCCTGGCCTCCGCTTCCTGGAGTACCATGGCTGTTTCCCCCTGCAGAAGCGATCCGCGCTGTATTACTTCCTGGCGCGCTGTTTTCTCCGGAAATCCCTCCGACCACGTTGCCGCCTTTTTGCTCCAGGGGCCCGATTTGCCCTTTCAGGTCCGTCTGATCCATATCGCGGGGGACCTCCTGCCTGTTCACCCGAGCAGAACTGTTTTCCGCTGTACCGCTTCCAGGGTGACCGTGCCCCCCGGAAATCCCTTCGACCACGTTGCCGCCTTTTCCCTCGAGGTGCCCGATTTCCCCTTTCAGATCCGCCTGGATCATGTTGCGGGTGAGGCCGGCCGGATTTTTTACAAGGTTCCTGATATTGAGCGTCTTAAAGAACTCCTCTGTCAGCACGCTCTCCAGGAGGGCCTCCACGAACATCTTCCTGGATTTCAGGCGGTCCTCCTCTATCATGTCCGGCGTGACCTTCTTGAGGGCTTCCTTGGAAACCACCTCGTCATCTTCGGTGACCTTTTTGTAGAAGACATGATTGATTTTCATGAAGTCGACTCCCTTTGCCTGCAGAGCGTCCTTCATTGCGTTGGCATTGGGATAGCTGTTCAGGGACGAGGCGATCTCCAGGAAAATGCGGATGTCGTCTTTGTCCACGCCTTTTTCAAAGGAGATGGACTGAATGCCCGTTTTCTTGAAGTGAGAGGCAATACGGCTCATGTTAATGCGCGGATCAAGCGGTTCCTCGTCGATAAAAAACTGTCCCTGGCTGAAGATGAAAACGAGGGGCGAAATGTGCGCCAGCAAAGGTTCCACCGTCTGGTGGACCTGTTCGATGGACTGTACCACATAAGGATGAGATGTGTCGTACATGGTGGCTCGATTAAAGAGCAGGGCGATATTACGCCCGAACTGCATCAACTGGTTTTTAATGGGCTTTGGCGCCGACATAGGCCCTCCTGGCGATTCTGTTGTTCATTCGGCGCGTACGGTATTCCTCCAGATCCGCCTTGAATTCGCGCGCCGAACCATATCGGTCTTCCGGGTGAAAAGCGGTTGCCTTTTGCACGATCCGGTCCAGGTCCTCAGTAACAGCGGGATTCAACTGGGAGGGCTGATGTTGAAAAAGGCGATCCCGCAAGGTCAATTTGGCTGTCAGGAGCTCTTTGACATTCTTCACTTTGGGAAAAGGCAGCCTGCTCACCAGCATCTCGAATAGCATCGTGCCGGTAGCATAAATATCGGTCCTTGGATCCACGGGCCTTTTTTGAATCTGTTCAGGCGCCATGTACATTGGCGTGCCAAGAAGTAATGAGTCGTTTTCGTCAGGCCCACTGGACACTTTTGCCAGACCGAAATCCGTAATAATGGGTCGCTTCGTGTGGGACTCAATGAGGATGTTAGCCGACTTAATATCCCGGTGAACGATGTCCTGCTGGTGAGCGTAGTCGAGGGCGTCTAGGACTTCGATGACGATACGCAGCGTGGCGTCCACAGGAAGAAAGCGCCTGGAAGGCAGGGGGTTTTTTGCGGCCATCTCGATGTACTGTGCAAGGGACTTTCCGTTGACGAGCTGCATGGTGAAGAAAAGAAATCCTCCTGTGTTCCCCACCTCGTAAACCGGAATGATGTTGGGGTGGGACAAGATGGCTGCTGCCTCAGCCTCCTGGCGAAAAAATTCCGCACTCATTTCGGTGATCAGGGATTTCGGGAGGATCTTGACGGCAATCCGGCGTTTGAGGGTCTTCTGGTAGGCCAGAAAGATTACCGCCATACCCCCCCTCGCCAATTCCCTGAGGAGAACGGAAGTGCCTACCTGCCTGCCGGCCAGGTGTTCCAATTTCATGTTTGCAATGCTTGCCATCGTCACCGTAGCGCCTGCCAGGGCGTTTCCTAAAGGTCTATATCCACTCTATCGGCAGGATGGAGTAAGAAATTTAATACATCTTTCATTTTATGGTACATTGCTGATTTTTTATGCAAATGCCAGAAAAACCGGGAGGCGGATCCTATGGGTAAGAAATAACCGCAAACGCTCCCGATCAGTTTGGCTTATCCGCCGCTACGTTCGCTTCGCCGTCCTTGACTCCGCTCACTGCACAGTCAAAAGAATGCACAAAGATTCCACTCATTTTTTCCGGATATGTTCGAGTCGGCCGGAAACTATCCTGTTGGGTTGTGAGGCGGGGGTCTGTGGATTTTTTAGAGAGGTGCACTCCGGACGGTGTTTCTCCCTCCATCTTTGGCCTGGTAGAGCTGTTCGTCAGCGATTTTGATGATTGTATCAGGAGAAACACTGGATTCGGGCGTATCGGGGAAGAATCCTGTCACCCCGAAGCTGGCAGTGATATGGAGGTCGCCCGCAGCGGTAACCATGGTGGTCTCGGCAACACTGGAGCGCAACCGTTCAGCCACCAGGACCGCCCCCTGGAGAGGAGTTTCCGGGAGCACTACCAGGAACTCTTCTCCACCGTAACGTGAAACCCAGTCAACCCCGTTCCGAATGGAATCCATGAGGATTTTTGCAAAGGCCTTAAGCACCTCATCTCCAGCCTGATGGCCGTAAGTGTCGTTGACACCCTTGAAGTGATCGATATCGCAGAGCACAACCGAAAACTCATGACCGTATCGGCGTGCCCTTTTCACTTCTTTGGGCAGGTGTTCAGTCAGGAAGCCCCTATTGTAACAACCGGTTAACTGGTCCTTTGTAGAGAGAAGCCTGATCTCCTCAGTAGCTTTTTTGAGTGACCGCTCAAGCTCCAGAATCCTGGTGCCCGTCTTGAGGCGGGCCATAAGTTCCCCGCGGTTGAAAGGTTTCGTAAGGTAATCGTCAGCTCCAGCTTCGAGGCCTTCAACAATATCATCCTTGGAATCTTTGGCCGTCAGCAGGATCATGAAGACATACCCGTTTTGTGACTGTGCCCTCAGCGCCTTACAGAGCTCAGGGCCGCTCATTTTGGGCATCATCCAGTCCGTGAGGACAATGGGGAAAAAACGCTGCCTGAAAATTTCCAGGGCCTCACGCCCATCTTTAGCTGCGACCACCTCATAACCGGCTTTTGTGAGGGTCTTTTCGAGAAGCTTGCGGGAAACCGGATTATCTTCTGCAACAAGAATAGGAAAATCGTTGTTCAATGGACTGCTCCAGGGTTTGTGCTATGTTTGAAAAAGATCTACGACCGGGGCGAATTTTGTTTTCAGGGCCTCCATTTTTCCCTCAACACCGGTAAGGTTCCCGTCCCTTCCTTTGAACTCGATTTCCTTAGCCGCCTCGGAAAGGTCTGTGAGACCGAGATTTGCTGAAGCCCCTTTCAGGGAATGGGCTGCTTTTACCACTCCTTCAGCATCGCTATCCGCTATTGCCTTCTCCAGCGAGGCAATGTCAGCCTTGCCGGAATCGACGAGCAGTTCCAGGATTTCCATGTATTCATCCGGTTCCAGTCCCAGGTTGTCAGCCAGTTGGTTGATGTTCATGATGCCTCCTTTTTCAAAACGTACTTATCGATCATCTGGAATACCAGCTCCCGTTTAATGGGTTTGGGGACGTAGTCGTCCATGCCTGCGGTAAGGCATTTTTCCCGATCTCCTGCCATTGCATTGGCAGTCATGGCAATAATGGGGATCCGGTCTAAGGCTCCATTCCCGTTTCTCCTTTTTGCTTCTACCTCCCGGATAGCCCGCGTAGCTTCAATGCCGTCCATTTCAGGCATCTGAACATCCATGAATATCAGGTGATAGGCCTCGGGATCATTGGAAAACTTTTCCAGGGCTTCCTTTCCGTTATTGGCGATTTCCACCTGGTATCCCGCCTTCTTGAGCATCATTCCGGCGAGTTTTTGATTAACGGGGTTGTCTTCGGCAAGGAGCAGAGATGAAGATTGTTTTATTTCCTCCCGCACGGAGTACTGGGTTTCAATCTGCCTGCCTTCAGAGGTTCCCTTTTGATGTCCGGAGTTTTTGGTACTCAGGAGTTTTTCAATCATCTTGAACAGCTTGTGCCGCCGGATCGGCTTCGGCAGAAAACCGTCAAAACCGGCTTCCTGGCACCTTTTTGCCGCCCTGACCACGGAGGAAGAAAATGCCAGCAATGGAAGATCCGATGCAGGAGAAGGCTCCTGGCGGATGGTTCGGGCTATGTCGTAACCGTTCACGCCGGGCATCTGAATATCAAGGATACAGAGATCAAATGGATCTTTCACCTCCATAGCCTCTTTCACAGCGGAATGGACCTCTTCGCCCCTTGAAAGAGCGTGAACCCGTAGGCCGGCGGACTCCAGCAGGTGTCGGAGGATATCCAGGTTTGTCGGGTTATCGTCCACTATCAGGACCCTTTTTCCCGTGAGTATAGTGGGCACAATCCTTCTCGCCTGTTTTTCTGGGGCCCTTCTTACTTTTCCGGTAAAATGGAAACAGGTTCCCTCGCCGGGTTTGCTTTCTGCCCAGACATCTCCTTCCATAAGTTCGGATATCTTCTTGCAGATGGTGAGTCCCAGGCCGGTCCCCCCATATCTTCTGGTGGTGGAGCCGTCAGCCTGTTGAAAGGGTTCAAAAATATTAGCGAGTTTTGCTTCTGGGATGCCGATACCGGTATCACGGACAGTTGCATGGAAGGGAATCTCCTCGCCTCCGTCTCCCTGGGTCATGTCCAGTGCAAGCTCTATTTCCCCCTTGTCGGTGAACTTGCTCGCGTTCCCCATAAGATTCACCAGAACCTGCCTGAAACGATGAGGATCTCCTTTTATCTGTGCCGGAACATCATTTCCGATCCTGCACAGAATTTCAATGGGTTTGTCCTGGATCTTTGGCCGAAAGAGGTCACAGACATCGTGGCAGAGAATTTCGGGGTCAAAACTTCTTTCCTCAAGGTCCATCTGGCCCGCCTCGATTTTTGAGAAATCCAGGATATCATTGATGAGGGAGAGAAGAGACTCGCCGCTCCTCTTGATGGTCCTCGCATAGTCGATCTGTTCCTCGGTCATCTCGGTTTCCAGGAGCATGTCAGTGAACCCGACTACCCCGTTGAGCGGTGTTCGAATCTCGTGGCTCATGTTTGCCAGGAACTCACTTTTTGCGAGGGAGGCCAGTTCCGCCTGGACAGCCATCTGGTTAGCTCTTTCTATGGCTGTTTCCAACTGATTGTTTGTTTCCTGGAGTTCTGCGCGAATTTTTTTCTCACGATCAATCCTCTCGGTTTTGGCCTTGAGTTCTTTCATATCAAAAGGCTTACTCACATAATCGGCGGCACCTGCTGAGATAATGTCTGCATACGTGTAGTGCTCTGTATACCCGGTCATAATTATGAAGGCGAGATCAGGATATGATTCTTTTATTTTTTTCATCATCTGGATGCCGTCCATTCCCGGCAGGGAGATGTCGGAGAGAACCAGATCATATCCTCCGTTTTGAACCATTTCTATTGCCTTTTCGGCATGTTCGGCCTCATCGCAGGCCATCCCGAATTTTTCCAGATAGGATCGAGTGGTGGTACGAATCATTTCTTCGTCGTCGACGATCAAGATTTTATTGATATCTGAGCTTGTCATGCCGGCTGCTGTTATCTCCTGTCTCACATTGTGTGGGATGTTTACTGGGTCCCGGATTTTTGGGGCCTGGCCTTTTCGCCTGTACAAACCCTAAAGAGATTATCGGAAACGTAGGAAAATTATTGAGTAAAAAATTAAAAAAGTGGTACTATTCGTCCGCAGCGGCCGGAGTCATGGACGACCGACGGAGCGCAGCTTCTGGAATATGCCGTTTTCCTGCTCACCGGCTCATGGACAACATGGCGAGTGAAAAAGCGACCTTGTATTGGAGATTTTGTAAACAAATGAAAGAAAAACTTATTGAGATAAAACAGGATAGACCAGGATTTGATCATTTTATCGGGTCCTGGTTCTGCCGGAATAATGTGTCACTCTTGGTCGATGTGGGCCCCGCCAACACAGCGGCTCGTTTGCTGGAAAGCCTTGAAGAGCTCGGCATCCAAGAAGTGGATTACATATTGTTGACGCATATCCACATAGATCATGCAGGGGCGCTGGCGGATGTCCTTGCCCGATACCCTATGGCACGGGTGGTCTGCCATGAAAAGGGGATTTCGAACCTTGTCGATCCTTCCAGGCTCTGGGCCGGCAGTCTGGATGTACTGGGAGAAATTGCCCAATTCTACGGCGAGCCAAAAGGGGTGGCGGAAAATCGGATCATTCCTCATACCGCATGCGCGGTAAACGGGCTGCGGGTGATAGAGACCCCGGGGCATGCAGCCCATCATCTCAGCTTTGCGTATGAAGGACGATTGTTTTCGGGTGAGGCGGCCGGCAATTTTTTGATGGTAAATGGAAAAGAGTATCTTCGTCCGGCCACACCGCCGAGGTTTTTCCTGCACGTGTTTCTGGAGAGCGTGGATCGCCTGCTCGCGCTTGAAGATCAGCCCATCTGCTACGCGCATTTTGGTAAGGCGGAGAGTTCCCACCGGATGCTGAGCCGGTTCCGGGAGCAGGTATTGTCATGGGAGAGCTGGATCAGGGAGGAGTTTTCCCGCGGGGAAGAGAATCTTGAAAAACGCAGTGTGGGCGCACTGTTGGCAAAAGATCTTAATCTTGAGGCATTTGTGGACATGGATGCTGCCACAAAGCAAAGGGAAAAAAACTTCATCGCCAATGCCGTGCGGGGATTTATTGGATATTTCCGGGAAAGCAGGCGGGAAACAGGATCAGTATGAGCTTTTGTGAGGAAGAAATATGAATGACAGGAATATTCTCGAAAAGGCGAATTTGCGAGCGCTTCTTGAAACCGATCAGGTGGATCGTATACAGGATCGGCTGAATATAGTTGACACGTTTCTCGACACTGAAGATCACGTTACGCTTGAGGAACTTTTTCGGCTCCTCAAGAAAAAAGGATACGACTACGATCCCAAATTCGTTCGCCAGTGTATGAATCGTGTGGTGGAACTGGGATTCGCGCAACGGAAACAGTTTGAAGACCAGCCCGTACGATACGAACATCGGCATCTTGGGCGGCATCACGATCACCTTATCTGTACCAAGTGCGGGAAGATCGTCGAATTTTCCAATGCTGAAATGGAGCGCCTCCAGGTCCAGATTGCTGCATCGCACGGGTTTCACATGCTGCAGCACCGCATGGAGATCTATGGACTGTGCAATGAATGCCTTGCTCAGCGGGCCCCGTTGATGCCGTTAGCAATGGCAAAACCGGGCGAACGGGTTGAGGTAAAAGAGATAGCAGTCGGTGTCGGGGGAAAATCGCGGCTCGCATCTATGGGCCTGCGTGTCGGGGATAAACTGGAAATTATCAGCAATGACGGACACGGACGACTTATCCTTGGACACGAATGCACCAGGCTTGCCATGGGACGAGGTATTGCGCAGAAAATTCTTGTGTCTTTGAGCAATGCGCCGGCGGATGCTATTTGTAAAGATGAATCATAGCTGATGAGTTGGCCTTTCGCAAAGATCATGCGACCCTTTTGAGGAGCCGCCTCAGACCGTCCCGGATAACCCTGACAGCCTTCTCCGGGCCGCTTCGGTATTCAAGCCGTCTCCTTTCTTCCCTGGAAACCTCTGCGGGAAGGTGTTTGCATTTGTGCTTGATAATCGCCAGTTGATCATCCTGGAGGAACCGGGCATAGATCCGGTTGGAGGGAAAGAACCTGCACTCACGATGAAGGATTGCTGCGGCCCAGTCAACGAAATACGGTCGTCCGTCACTGCCCACGAGGATATTGGGCTCCCTCTTCAGGTCGCAATGGGCCACGCCTCTTGCATGAATGCGGGAGAGCAGATCCGCACATGCCTGAAAAAAATGCTCCGGCAGGTCTGAAGGCCTTTCCAGGTCGCTGAGGCTGATGCCAGGAATATATTCCACCACGATGGCCAGACCGTTTATGACCCGGTATAGCATGGGTACTCCTTCGAGTCCTGCCACCTGCCGGTAGGCCCTGCTTTCCCGCCAGACGAGGAAGCGGCCGGCAAGGTGCCTGAAAAGAAACCGGTTCATGCTGAAATCCTTGACCACGGCGCGAACGCCGTTTTCCTCGATGAGCCGCAAAGCAGGCCTGGTGGGTGTTGCAGGCCTCAGGATCGCCTTCTGCTTCCTTGGAAGCTCCTGGAGTTGTAAGGATTCAAACATTAGAAACGGCCTCATCCGCGTGGCCCGCAGGGGCAGGCAGCCCGAAATGCCAAATGCCAAAGCTCAAATGCCAAATAAAATCCCAATGACAAAATCTATTTGCGAAGGGCCGTGTGGCTCTTCGTAGCTCAACGAGTCCGTCTTTCTTGGTCATGTGCTATTTGACATTGATTTGACATTTGGATTTTGAAATTTTTGATTGAGTACCATAATCGAAAACCTCGTATTATTTTTTAGACGGGAACGTGTTCATCAGGCGCTACTCAGCGTGGTACTTGAAATAGGCTGCACAGGTGCCCTCGCTGGAAACCATGCACGGACCCACGGGGGTGCGTGGTGTGCACACCTTGCGGAAAAGTTTGCACTCGAAGGGCTTGGCAACACCACGGAGAACTTCAGCGCATAAGCACCCGGGCGGTTCTTTGGCGACCGGGACCTCAAGATCAAATCGCCTTGCCGCATCATGAGCTGCGTATTTCTCACGGAGGGCCAGTCCGCTCATGGGGATCGTACCCAGGCCCCTCCACGGGGTATCGCAGGGTTCAAAAACTTCATCCATGAGCCTGAGGGCGCTGGGATTTCCTTCGGGCGAAGCACCGCGCACGTACTGGATTTCCACTCGTGCCTCACCCGCTTCGATCTGCTCTACGAGCATGAGAATCCCCTGGAGGATATCCAGAGGTTCAAAGCCCACTACCACACAGGGGGCCCTGTACTGATCTACCACCGACTGGTAACTGGAGGTTCCGATAATAGTGGTGACGTGTCCCGGACAGATAAACCCGTTTATGTGGAGAGTACCACCCGAGAGCAGGACGTCCATGGCAGGAGGGAGGAGTTTATGTGCTGAAAGTACAAAAAAATTGTCAAGATTGGTCTCATGGGCTGTCTTCACCGCTGCGGCCACGGTGGGAGCCGTGGTCTCGAACCCAACGCCCAGGAAAACAACCGGCCGGTCAGGATTCTGCCGGGCAATAGTGATGGCATCAAAAGTGGAATAAACCATCCGCACGTCAGCTCCCCTGGCCCTTTCGGCCTGGAGTGAAGAGCTGGTCCCCGGGACCCTGAACATGTCTCCAAAGGTGGTAATGATTACTCCGGACTCACCAGCAAGTTTAATGGACCTGTCCATGTCTTCAGTGGCGGTAACACAGACGGGACATCCCGGACCGGAAACTAGATCCACTGTTTCGGGGAGGAGACTGCGAATGCCGTGCCTGAAAATGGCCATTGTATGGGTACCGCAGATTTCCATGAGACGAATGGATTTTTGGGAGATATCCCTGATTTTTCGGGAAAGGGCCTGGGCCAGGTCCCGGTCACGATATTCATCCATGTGTTTCATTTTATTTTTCCTTCAACTTTCCGCCTTCACTCTGTCCGTGTTCGGCCTATCTCCCTTAGGAGTCATACCTTCCTTTCCATTTTGAAACGCGGAACCCTGCACAGAGGGCCTGTCCCAGGGCCAGCCCGCCGTCATTGGAGGGGACAAGACGGTGGCTGTAAACCTGAAAGCCATCTTGTTCCAGCATGCGTGTGAGATTGTCCAGAAGGGTGCCATTCTGAAAGGAGCCTCCGCTCATGGCCACTTGTTCGATGCCTGTCTCGTCCCTGAGGAGAAGGCATGTCTGCCGAAGCATTTGTGTGATGGTATTGTGGAACCGCGCGCTGATGATACCCCTGGAGGTTCCTTTCCCCATGTCCCCTACAATGCCCCGGATCAGCTCTGCTGTCAACAGGTGGTAATGATTTTCACTTTTTTCTATCCGGTACGGGTAGCGGCCGTTTTCATCTCGGCGCTGGCACATCTCCAGTTCAATGGGGGCCTGCCCCTCGTAAACGTTTTTGTCCCTGAGCCCGATAAGGGAGGCTATTGCGTCGAAGAGCCGCCCGCAGCTGGAGGTGAAGGGCGAATTCACTCCTTGTTGGGCCATTCGGATTACGATGGCTGCCTGGGTTTCGTCCAGGTGTTCAACAAAAGGGATGTCAAGATCAAAAAGCGCATCTCCATAGGCCTTGTGGAGATACACAAGTGCCATCCTCCAGGGAAATCTCGCGGCGGCATCCCCGCCCGGGAGCGGGATATAGTCGAAATGGGCTTTTCGCTGAAAGGAAACCGGGTCTGCGAGAATAATGTCGCCCCCCCAGATGTGTCCGTCGGTTCCAAGGCCTGTTCCGTCCATGGCCATGCCGATGACAGGACCTGTTATACCGTATTCCGCCATGCAGCCCACGATGTGGGCATGGTGGTGCTGGACAGCCATACAGGCAATATTTTTCTGTTCACGGGCGAACCGGGAACTGAGATAGTCAGGATGCAGATCGTGGGCAATGACGACGGGTTCGATTTCAAGAATTCTCCGCAGATGGGAGATGGTCAGCTTGAAAAATTCATAGGTCTCGAGGTTTTCCATGTCTCCCACGTGCTGACTCAGGAAGACGCGGTTTTCCTTGGTGAGGCAGATGGTGTTCTTGAGTTCACCGCCCACTGCCAGGACCGGGGGGAGTTTTGGGAAACTCTCAGGGAGGAAGATGGGAGTGGGAACATACCCGCGTGATCTCCTGATCTGTCTGGGCACCCGGTTAATGACCCGCACGATGGAGTCATCGCTCCTGAGATAGATATCGCGGTTGTGGACCAGAAAATAGTCGGCGATGCCTTTGAGGTTGCGAAAGGCAGCACTGTTGGTGATGTTGATGGGCTCTTCGGTCATGTTACCGCTGGTCATGACCAGTGCCTTGAAGCCGTCCATCAGGAGGTAGTGGAGAGGAGTGTAGGGAAGCATGATACCGAAATAACGGTTCCTGGGGGCAACCTCCGAAGACAGGCCGTGGGATCGGCGTTTTCGGAGAATCACGATGGGGCGCTGCCGACTGGTGAGAATAGCCGCTTCTTCGGGGGAAATCCGGGCGATATCCCGGGCCGTTTCAAGGTCCGGCACCATGATGGCCAGGGGTTTTTCTTCGCGGTGTTTTCTTTTCCTGAGCAGGACGACGGCCTTGTGGTTTGCGGCGTCCACGGCCAGGTGAAAACCGCCGAGGCCTTTCACAGCCAGGATCGCTCCGTCCTGAAGATACCTGAGAGCCTCCACGACCGGGTCAGCACAGGGCAGGAGGCTGCCGTCTTGATCGTGCAGTGCCGTTCGGGGCCCGCATTCCCAGCAGGCGTTTGGCTGGGCGTGGAACCTCCGGTTGGACGGATTTTCATATTCCTCACTGCAGGCGGGACACATTTTGAATACCCGCATGGTCGTGCTGGGCCGGTCATAAGGGATGTCCTGGATGATCGTGTAACGGGGACCGCAATTCGTGCAGTTAATGAAAGGGTACCGGTATCGCCGGTCGTTCGGATCCCGCAATTCAGCGAGACAGTCGGAGCAGATGCTCACGTCCGGCGAGATCAGGGCCGAGCGGCCGAGGCCAGTCTTGCTTTCATGGATTTCAAAGGCATTATCCTTCAGGGGAGGAATTTCCTGTTGATCCAGGGCCGATATCCTGGCAAGAGGAGGGCTCTCTTCAACAACCGCCTCAAAAAAATCGGCGATATGGTTCTCCGGCCCCTCCACTTCAAGGGTGACCCCCTGCGAAGTGTTGATGACATATCCTGTAAGGCCGAAGCGATGGGCAAGTTGATAAATAAAGGGACGGAACCCCACTCCCTGGACAATGCCCTGAATGGTCCCCTTTATCCGTTTTATCATCTCTACGTCAGGCCTTCTTTCTGGACCGGACCTGTTGTTTAAGCCATTCATACCAGGCTTCCAGTCCATCGCCCGTCTTGCACGAGATTTCAAAGATGGTCATATGGGGATTTATCTTGAGTGCCTCTTCGCGGATTCTTTCCACTGTGCAATCCACATAGGGGAGGAGGTCAATCTTGTTGATGAGCAGGACGCTGGACTCATGAAACATGAGAGGATACTTTGCGGGTTTGTCATCCCCCTCGGTGACACTGAGGATCATGGCCTTGAAATCTTCTCCCACCTTGAATTCCGCGGGGCACACGAGATTGCCCACGTTTTCCACTACCAGGAGATCCAGTGCGGCCAGGTCAAATTCGTCGAAGGTATCCCGGATCATATTCCCGTCCAGGTGACAGGCCCCTCCGGTGTTTATCTGGACCACCGGGATTTCCATCCGGGCAATACGTTCCGCATCCTGTGAGGACTGGATATCTCCTTCAATGACTCCCACAGAGATATCTTCTTTGAGGGCCTGGATGGTCCGCTCCAGAAGGCTGGTTTTGCCGGCGCCCGGAGAACTCATGAGGTTCATAACAGTGAGGCTGTGCTCGTCAAAGAGGCTGCGGTTTTGCTCCGCGATACGATCGTTTGCCTCTAAGATATTTTTTACAACGGAAATTTTCATAATCCACTCCTTCCTTTATTCCACCTCCATCTCAACAATAGACAGGTCCTGCCCTGAAATAGTGCGTATGTTGGGGCTGTCGCAATGGGGACAGCTGAACGCGTAATCCTCTATTTCAAACGCCTGGTCACAGTCGAGGCAGATCCCTTTGAGGGGGATCATTTCCATAATGAGATCAGCGCCTTCCATGTTGGTGCCGGATACGATGATTTCAAAACAGAATGAGAGAGCTTCGGGCACAATGGCAGAAAGCTTTCCAATGTTCAGCTTGACCGACTTGAGACTGCCGGCATTATTCTTTACCATCTCCTCCTGGAGAATATCCACGAGGCTCTGGGCAATCGACATTTCGTGCATAACCGCTCTTTATCCCTGCATCAACGCAACGATCAGTGAATTGATTTTTTGCCTTGCGTCGTTGAATACTCCTGATAAGTTCAGAGAATGGTTTGCAAAGATGCTGTCAGGGTTCCCGTTGAATACGATCAGCGGCTCGAAATTGCACCGATCGAAATTTTCCAGGATCTTGTCCACCATTTTCACGGAGTTCTTGTCTTTCAGGACCGCCAGAAAATCGATCCGGATGGCCTTGAACGATTCCCGGAGGGCATAAGCCACTCCCTGGGCGTAATAGAAGTTATCGTCAATCCGATACCAGGGAATATCAATATCAACCAGCTTCTGCGGTTTCCCACCCTGTTTTGTTGTGTCTTCCACATTCACGGCTTGACTGAGGTCTCTGGGGGCATTGATCAGGCGCGTGTTCACCCCGCCCATGAGGGATGCATACTGCCGCAGGAGTTCCGCAAGGTTGTCCGCCCTGGGGTAAAAGAAAGATTTTCCAACGCGGAGATTGTTGGAAAAAACCTGCAGGTTATTTGCCGTCTCTTTCAATTTTTTCTCATACGAGGGGAACCACCATTTCATGGGATCATTGGAAAGGGACGTAAAGGCGGCTTCCGCAAACGGGTCCAGTTTATCCGTTGTTCGCATCCTGGAAAGATTGTCTCGAAGCACGCGAATGTTGTACCGCACCACCTCCAGCTCACCGAGCTGGAAATTGGGCATGTTGTCCAGGAGTACGGTTGGCCAGAACAGATCATTAGGCAACCAGTTCTTGAGCATCTGTCGGGTCAGTTGTTCGTTGGCGGTGATAAATGCTATCCCGGGCACTCGTTTGTCGATCCTTCCCAGCTTGAGGGGGTCCGGTTTCCGGGAATTGAGGGCCATGACCACCACAATGAACAGAAAAATAATAAGCAGGACAATCGCTGCAGTGGCCTTGGAAAGACTTTTTCTTTCCTTTTCTTGTTTTCGTATTCCTCTTTTTTTCATTTCAATCCTCTCTCATGAGCAGCATATGAATAAAGAATGAGTTCTCTCCCTCTGGCATCCGTCATTCCGGTTTTCACCGGAGTGACGACGTATTACAAAGCCGTCAACCTTGAACCGTGAACCTCGGAACGTTGAACCTAATGACTTATGATTAGTAAAGATTGGATATTCTCTTTTCCACGGTAAGGTCATTGCCGGAAATATACCGGGTTATTGTAGTGGGTGGGTTGTTCAGTTGTCAACCATTCAATAGGGGCGGACAGAGGGAAAAATGCTCTTGTCTGTGTGGGGAATGAATTTCGCCGCACTGAAAAGATTCATGAATTCCTGGTTCACATTGAGTTCCAGGTAGGTGATCTGATCGCGGATGCGGAAGATGCTTTCCCTGGACTTGGCCGAAAGGAGCCCCAGGGTGGCTCCCTGCAGGGAAGTATTGCCCAGGGGCACGTACGTTTCGAGCGGAAGATCGGGAATCATTCCGATGGTAATGGCAGATCGAGGATCGATGTATGATCCAAAGGTCCCGGAAATAAAAAATTGACCGATTCCGTCGAAAGAGACCCCCACAGTATTGGTGATGGTGGTGAGAATGGTAAACATGGCGGCCTTTGAGCGGACAAGGCCGTCGATGTCGGTCTGCGCCAATGTAAGGGGTTCCCCTGTACCCGATTTCTCTTGGTCCACCACCACGAGCTCACTGATGCCGTCCTTCTCCCGGAGAAGGTCACCGCAGGCGCGCCGGACAAACTTGCCTCGCATGTCAATCATACCCGTGAGGAAGAGCTGTGCCACCAAGTCGATAAGGCCTGACCCGCAGATGCCTACAGGGGGTTTGTTGTCGATCGTCCGGATACGGAACTCGCGCGTATCCGGATCAATGGAGACCTTGTCGATCACCCCCGGCCCCGCCATCATGCCCATATTGGCCACGCCGCCTTCCAGTGCAGGACCTGCAGCACCGGCACAGGCCATGAGCCAGTCCCGGTTGCCGATGACCACTTCAGCGTTGGTTCCCACATCTACCAGGAGAGATATTTCCTCACGCCTGTTCATGCCGGATGCCAGTATCCCGGCGATCAGGTCTCCCCCGAAATAGCTTCCTACGTTGGGGAAAACCAGGACAGGAGCGCCGGGCAGGATGCCGAGCCCCAGTTCATGCGCCTCGATGAGGGGAGGACTGTTTAATGCCGGGATATACGGTTCTCTGCAGAGCCAGTAGGGGTCCAGGGCCAGAAAGAGATGGGTCATGGTGGTGTTGCCCGCCACTGCCATTCCGGTAATTTCCATAGGATCGATTGAGTGTTTCCAGCAAAGGGAGTGCACTTCCCGGTTAAGGCGGTCCCGCACGAGGGTCTGAAGCTCTTGGAGTCCTCCCTCCCTGCCGGCGTAATGAATCCTCGTCAGAATGTCTGGGCCGATTTTTA
>Ga0164318_10001028_pt1 | contig 23770 bp, 20 predicted proteins | sample GuaBasSedimGuay9_FD_113734 | JGI IMG/M metagenome (GOLD analysis project Ga0164318, IMG submission 113734) | Subseafloor sediment microbial communities from Guaymas Basin, Gulf of California, Mexico - Guay9, Core 4571-4, 0-3 cm | ecosystem: Environmental > Aquatic > Marine > Hydrothermal vents...
CCTCTGAATCAGTTGAGAAGAAAAAACCTCGAACCAGAAAAAGAAAGACCAAAACTGCTGCTGAAGAGACACAAAGTCAGACAGCAGAGGAAGAAAAGTCGGAATCTTCGCAGAAGGAAGGTTAAGCATTTTAAGACGGTAAGATTTATTGAGCAATGAAACGGGTTTCATTTTACACTTTAGGTTGTAAATTGAATCAGGCAGAGAGTGCTACTATTGCGGCAAGTTTTCGGCAGCATGGTTATGAGATTGTGGATTTTGGCCAGAGAGCAGATATTTGTTTTGTCAATACTTGTTCGGTGACCGAACGAGCTGAGCAAAAAAGTCGTCAAATAGTACGTCGGGTAATTCAAACCATGCCGAGAGCAATAGTAGTGGTAGCTGGTTGTTACTGTCAATTGCATCCGGAAGTCTTTTCCCAGACACCTGGAGTGAATCTTGTTCTAGGTACAGTTAACAAATTTGACGTTTTAAACTATTTAACTGAAATCACTAAAGATTCTACTCCTCTGCAATTGGTAAAGAAGTTGCCCGATTCAACCCCGTTCTGTAATCCTGAGGTAGGATATTTTACTAATCACACCCGTGCCTTCTTGAAGATTCAAGAAGGTTGTGACATGTCTTGTTCCTATTGTTCAGTACCTTTGTCGCGGGGTAGAAGTCGCAGTGGTCTTCCTGAACAACTTGTACGGCATGCCCAAAAGTTGGTTGAACAAAGCTTTAAGGAGATCGTGTTAACCGGAGTACATATCGGAGCCTATGGACACGACCTCCACCCCCGCACCAATTTAGTACAACTATTGAAAAAGCTACTTGCTGTGCCGGGCTTGGAACGTATTCGCTTGAGTTCAATTGATCCCAACGAAATTAGCCAGGAGTTAATTGAGCTGGTAGTAAGAGAAAATAGAATTTGTCCCCATTTTCATATTCCTTTGCAAAGTGGCGATGATGAAATTTTACAACGAATGAATCGAAGTTATCGGGTTGCACGTTTCCGTCAGGTTGTCAACCAAATTACTCAACGCATTCCCGAGGTTAATATTGGGACTGATGTGATTGTAGGATTTCCTGGAGAAACGGATCGTCATTTTGAGAATACTTATCGTCTTTTAGAAGAACTCCCCATAGGTTATTTACATGTGTTTTCGTTCTCACCGCGTCCAGGCACCCCTGCGGCGAGTTTTACTGGGCAGATTGATCAATCTACTAAGAAAAAAAGGAGCCAAGAGCTTCATAGATTAAACACACAGAAAAAATTGGCTTTTGCTTCAAAATTCATCGGTGGGAGTTTACAACAGGTACTCGTCGAGAGAAATCATTCTGGAAATATGGCGGAGGGATTATCTAAAAACTATTTGCGAGTTTTCATCGACGGTAATTACGAGTTCAATCAGATTGTATTGGTTCAAATTTTACAGGTGGGGACAGATGGAATCTATGGGAAGGTTGTAAAAGAGAATAGCAGAGTAAATGCCGACTGAATTTTCTGCTTAACCTCAAACAAACGAAGGAGAGAAAACATGAGCGAATCTCAATTCAAATCTTATGTTCCTCCAGATACCGATATGCCAGAGCTGACCCTTAGAGCTGTTTTAGTAGGTGTGATTTTAGCGATTATTTTGGGTGCTGCTAATGCTTATCTTGGGTTAGTAGCGGGAATGACTGTTGCCGCAACTTTCCCGGCGGCGGTTATTGCCATGGCTGCACTTCGCCCATTTAAGGGGACTATTCTGGAAGAAAACATTGCCCGAACTACGGGGGCTGTTGGTGAAGCTTTGGCAGCAGGTGCAATTTTCACCATCCCCGCTTTCCTGATCTCTGGAGTTTGGACTGAATTTGACTATGTTAAAAGCACCATCTTGATGCTTATCGGAGGTGTGTTAGGAGTATTCTTTATTATCATTGTCCGTCGAACCCTTGTTGAGGATGTAACACTACCCTTTCCTGAGAGTCAGGCTTGTTCTGAAATCGTTAAGGCAGGGCAAAAGGGAGGTAGTGGTGGTGCAAAATATGTGTTTTGGGCTATGGGATTGGGGGGACTAATTGAATTGTTAAAAAATTCAAATGGTATTCTGATTATTAAACCGTACATTAAATACGTATTCTCATTAGGGGACTCTGTGGTAAGATTCCTTGGTATTAAGAAAGAAGCTATTGCGCAGGGTTTTACTGGACGTATGATGATAGAAACACCGGCAGCTTCGGCTGCTCTTACTGGAGTGGGTTACATTATTGGTCCTAAATATGCCGCAATTACCTTTTCGGGGGGTGTTTTTGGCTGGCTGTTCTTAATGCCGATTGCTTTATTTTTGGGTACTAATTTGTCTGACTACACCCAATTTGCCTCGTGGAAAAGCATCGCCTCCTCTGTCTACAATGCTCAGGTTAAGCCGATTGCTGTGGGGGCAATGTTAGTTGGAGCCTTTTGGACTCTGTACAAAATGCGGAAGAATCTTCTTGCCGGTGTTAAGAGATCTATGGGGGATATGAAAAAAAGCGGGAGTGCCGGTGCAACTGCAGTCGTTCGTACCGATAAGGACATTTCTTTTGGAAAAGTACTGCTTGTAATCGGTATTCTTATTATTCCCATGATTTTTGTTTACAATACGTTTACTCAGAATTTTGGTGGTTCTATTGTGGCAGCATTAGTTATGGCGTTGGCTGGATTGCTGTTTGCTGCTGTAGCTGGATATTTAGTGGGAATCATTGGTAGTTCGTCCAATCCCATATCTGGTCTCACGTTGACAACTTTATTGATTGCTGCTGTGCTAATGGTTGCTCTGGGAGTAAAGGGTGATGCAGGAGTGGCGGCGGTCTTGGGCGTGGCAGCAGTAGTTTGCTGTGTCGCTGGTGTGGCAGGCGATATGATTCAAGATTGGAAAGTGGGACATATTCTTGGTGGTACTCCATGGCGTATGGAAATCGCAGGAACGATTGGTGTCATTTTTGCCGCATTAACTTTAGTTGTTCCAATAGCTCTTCTGCATAATGCCAATATTGAAACTGGTGGTATCGGCGGCGAGGTTTTACCTGCTCCCCAGGCTGGTTTGATGGCAATGATGGCTAAAGGAATTGTTGCGGGAGAAATGGCCTGGCCATTAGTCATTGCTGGGATGCTTTTCTCTGTAGCTTTGATATTAATCGGTTCACCGTCACCTATGCTCATTGCAGTTGGAATGTATTTACCGTTCCATTCCACCGCTTGTATCTTCATCGGCGGAGTTATCAAGTTTATCGTTGATAAGGTAGCCGCCAAGAAGAATCCGGATGAACAACAAAAGACAATTTTGGCTAATACAGGATTACTTATTGCTTCGGGATTGGTAGCAGGAGAAGCTCTAACTGGCGTTATAACCGCGGGCTTAAAAACTGCTCAAGTTGAACTTCCTAAAATACTCGGCCTAAAAGAAGGTACTCCTTGGTTGGGACTCGTGGTTTTTGCCGTGTTAGCCTATGTTTTAATTTATTATCCCTACAAAGCTATGTTAAAAGGAGAAAAATAAACAGAGGATCGAATAGTTAGATTTTTAGGTTTAACTTTTGTGATATTGAGTGCCCCTGTAGCTCAGATGGATAGAGCGGCGGTTTCCTAAACCGCGTGCCGGGTGTTCGAGTCACCCCAGGGGCACTACTGAACTTAGCACAGTTAAGAAAGTTAGATGGAGACGATGGAAAATGCTAAAACCAAGACGCAAACTAAGCCGCAGACAAATCAAACAAGATAAGTTAGTCACTTACTATCTCCAAGCTACAGACTTCATTAATCGTAACAGTAAACTGGTTCTGACTGGAGTAATAGGATTTGTGGTGGTCATAGTTTTGGTAACAATGATTCTACGTAGCAAACACCAGGCTAATTTAGCTGCTTCGGGTATTCTTGCTGAAGCAATGCTCTATTACCAAATGGAAGATTATGACAAGGCTATTCCAATATTGGAAAAAGTCGTAAAAAATTATTCAGGAACTCGGAATGCTGGATTAGCTACGTTTTATTTAGCAAACTGTTATTATTACAAAAACAACTATCGCAATGCCAAGAAATATTACCAAAAATATTTTGATGATTATCACAATATGCCCCTATTGAGCAGTTCGGCATTAGCTGGAATAGCAGCTTGCCTTGAGACACAGGGTAAATTTTTGGAAGCTGCACAATATTATCACAAAAGCGCAACTAAGTTCTCCAAACTTTACAATGCACCCGAGTATTTATTCTTGGCGGCACTATGTTACAGCAAAGTAGGGAAAACTAATCAAGCTAAAACTCTATTAAAAAAACTTATTGATAATTATCCCGATGCTCCAAATAAAACTGATGCTCAGCTACTTTTGGCATATCTTTAGAAGCGTAACATTAAATACAATTGTTCTTATTATCACTTTTGCCGAGAAAAACCTCTCGGCATTTTTATAAGTTGAGGTGAGTGTATGTCTGCTTTGCCGATTTATCTTGCCTTCCTCTGGCATCAGCATCAGCCTTACTACAAAGATGAAGACCAACAGATTTACATCTTACCATGGGTGCGTTTTCATGGATTGAAAGACTATTTCGATATGATCGAAATCCTTGATCACTATCTTGACATCAAGCAAAATTTTAATTTAGTACCGTCACTTTTAATCCAGCTTTGTGACTATGTGGAAAACAACGCTGAAGATCAAATCCTTCGATTAACTCTAACTAAACCTGAAGATTTAACTACAGAGCAGAAGGCATTCATTCTCAAACACTTTTTTATGGCCAATCGCGAACAAATGATAAAACCATATCCTCGTTATTGGGAACTTTGGCAAAAACATCAAATAAACCCTGGCCAACAGCGAATGCAAAGCGATTTCTCAAATCAGGATTTTCGAGATCTACAAGTTTGGTACAATCTGTGTTGGACCGGCGAAGCACACAAATCGAAAAGTCCTTTTATTGACCTCATAAAAAAGAACCGTAATTTTACAGAAGCGGATAAACAGACATTGATTACCGCCCAAAGAGACATCCTTGCGGCGGTAATTCCCAAACATAAACAGGCAGCATCACGGGGTCAGATTGAATTATCTGTTTCACCTTTTTACCACCCGATTTTGCCTCTATTGTGTGACACTGATATTGCAAAAATCTCCATGCCCTCCATAACTCTACCACTACACCATTTCAGCTATCCTGAAGATGCCAATTCTCAGTTAGAAAAAGCAAAACTCTATTTTGAAAACCTCTTTCAGATTCCGTTGCGGGGGATCTGGCCTTCAGAGGGCAGTATTAGCGAACAGGTGTTGGAACTTGCTATCGAAAACGGTATTCAGTGGGCAGCATCCGATGAAGAAATTTTGTTCCAGAGTCTTCGATTGTCAAAAAGCCCGCAAGTAGAGCAACGAGAGGTTCTTTACCAATCATACGTTTATGAAACCGAAAAAGGAAAAATTAATTTATTCTTTCGCGATCATACACTTTCGGATTTAATTGGATTTGTCTACCAAAATTGGGAGGCGAAAAAAGCAGCTACCGATTTTGTGTCGCGCGTTTTACAAATTCGAGAAAGAATTTTGCAAACCCGTGGTGAAGAGTATTTAGCACACTCCATTGTCTCAGTCATATTGGATGGAGAAAACTGTTGGGAATTTTATCCTCATAATGGACGTCCGTTTCTGCAGGCTCTTTATGAACGCCTTTCGCAAGAACCTTTAATTCAGACTATAACTTTTAGTGAATTCATCAAGACTCAGCAAGACTTCCCCAGGCTGGCGTCGGTTTTTCCCGGTTCGTGGATTAATCACAATTTTTCTATCTGGATTGGACATCCTGAGGACAATCTGGCCTGGGAGTATCTTTATCAAACTCGTCAAGCCTTAAAAACTGCCGAACAATCTGGAAAATATCCTCCAGAAATATTGCAAAAAGCAAAAGAGGAGATTTTTATTGCCGAGGGCTCAGATTGGTGGTGGTGGTATGGAGATGATCATTCTACCGAAAACGCTAAAGAGTTTGACGCCTTGTTTCGTAATCACCTTATCCATGTTTTCAAAATTTTAGGTCAGGATGCACCCCCATTACTCTATCATCCTATTCATAAAGATGTTTACAAAAAGGTTATCACCGTTCCACCAAAAGGGTTTATTGAACCTGTTCTGGACGGTTTACAAACTAATTACTTTGAATGGCTGGGAGCAGGAATTTTCGACGTAACTCAACGCGGCACTGCCATGCATCAAACTTCTCAACTAATTTACCGCATCTATTTTGGTTTCAATCTGGAATCGTGTTACTTTCGTATTGATCCTAAAGTATCCTGGGACAAGATTCAAACCCCAGAGCTGGAATTAATCATCGAAATTTTGCGTCCCAAACCTTACCGCTTAGTTTTCGGATTGACGGACCTCCTGTCAGGGAAAAGCGATGGGATGATCTGGCACAGGGAAAAAGATAGTTGGCTACCGAAATCACAACATGTTACTGCAGGTTACAAAGATTTCTTTGAGACTGGAGTTCCGTTCAAATTGATAGAAGCGTCAACAAAAGAAGTAGTTGGATTCAGGGTTCGTATCTTTAAGGCCGGAAACTCAATAGAGACCTGGCCAGAAAATGAGCTTATTCTTTTCCAAGTGCCAGACGAGGACTTCGAAAGGTACGACTGGCAGGTGTAACACAAAATTGAATTTATTAAATATTTCTCTTGCAAAATTATTTTTTTTTTATTATATTACCTCAAGTGAAAGTGGGTTAAAAAACCCACTTTTTTGTTATGGTCTTTATTAATCAGGGTAAACCAAGTTGATAAAAGAACAAATTAAAGTTCAAACTGTTGAAACTATTTCGCCTGTAATTTCTGATTACGGTGCCGAGATTGTGGATGTGGAAATTAAAGGGCCACCGACACGTCGTATTTTGGTAGTTTATGTCGACCGCGAAGGTGGAATATCTATCGATGACTGTGTCAACTTGAGTAAACGTATTTTAACTCTTGAAAAACTGGAAAGATTGTTAGGGGCAGGTTATCGTCTGGAAGTTTCTTCACCAGGGGTGGACCGACCTTTAAAAAGCTTTCGAGATTTTCAACGCAATTTAGGGAAAGAAATTCGCATAGATTATCGAAATGAATTAGGTACGCATCGAGTGGAAGGGGAGATTGACGAAGCCTCGATGGAATATGTAACTATTCGGTCAGTAGAAAATATTTATAAAATTCGCTATGAAAACATTATTACTGCTAAACAAAAATTAAAATGGTAATCTTTTGTTAAGGAGGTAAAGATTCTAATGAAGATCGAAATTGCCGAGGCCATTGCTCAGCTGTCTAAAGAGAAAAACGTGGATCGGACGGTTTTGGCGGAGATTCTTCAGAATGTGCTTCTGATGATGATTAAGAAGAAATATGGTACTACAGAAAATTTTGATATTTTTGTAAATGTGGACAAAGGCGAGATCGAAATCTACCAGAATAAAGTTATTGTAAATAAAGTAAAAAACGCAACTAAAGAGATTGATTTAGAGACTGCCCGGAAACTGGAGCCTGATCTGGAAATTGGCGACGAATATGTGGAAATTCTTGCTCCTCAGTCCTTTGGGCGTCGGTTGATTATTGCTGCTAAGCAAAATCTCAGTCAACGCCTGCGTGATTTGGAAAAAAAGCACATTTATGAAGAGTACGTCAACCGGGTAGGGGAGATTATTGTCGGAGATATTCGCCAGATCAATCGTGATGAAATCTATCTAAATGTAGACAAGACGGAGGTAATTCTGCCAAAATCGGAACAGATTCCAACCGAGCGTTACAAAAGGGGCAAAACTTTGCGGAGTGTAATTAAAGAAGTCCGAGAAACTAACAAGGGGCCTGAAATCATCGTTTCGCGCCGTGACCCCAGATTCCTATTACGACTTCTGGAAATTGAGGTGCCAGAAATTTACGACGGTATCATCGAAGTTAAAAGTATTGCCCGAGAAGCCGGCGAACGCAGTAAAGTTGCTGTATATTCTAATGACAAGCGCATCGACGCTGTGGGCGCTTGCGTAGGAATGAAAGGTATTCGTATTCAGGCAATTGTAAAAGAACTGAACAATGAAAGGATCGACGTTATCAACTGGAGCAGCGAACCACAGATATTTGTAACTCGCGCTTTAAGTCCAGCAAAACCTTCATATGTAATCATCAATGAGGAAACTAAAACGGCTGTTGCTATTGTGCCAGATGACCAGATTTCGTTAGCTATTGGTAAAGGTGGTACCAATAGGCGATTAGCATCTCAACTGACAGGATATGAGATTGAAACCATCAAAGAGTCTGATTACAAGGAAATGATGGGACGACCCCAAAAAGAAACTGATCTTTCTCAAATTCCAGGTGTGGGGAAGGTGTTGTTGTCCAAGTTAGAACAGGCAGGTTTCCACACAGCTGAGGAGATATTGAAAGCTGGTAAAAAGAAATTGTTAGAAATTCCCGGTATTGGAGAAAAAAAGGCCGATAAAATTTTTGAATCTATTAAAAACTGTGTTGAGAAATAATGAGCGAAACTTTAGAAAAAAAAGCGACAACTTCTTCTTCAAGTTCCAAGAAAAGGCGTGTTTTTCAAGTTGCCAAGGAGCTTCATGTTTCTATCGAGTCTTTGTTGGAGTTTCTTCAGGCACAGAACTACAAGGTAAAAAACCCTATGAGTTCTATTACCGAGGACATGTACGAAGAAATTTGTCGTGAATTCAAGCACGAGATTGCTGAAACGTCGGAACCAGAATTTGATTTCCGTAAAAGATTACTTGAACGTCGTGAAAAAGAGCAAGAGCGTAAACGTCGGGTGGCAAAGGAAATCTTGGAGTTGACTTCTACCCGACCATCACTTGAAGAGTTAATACCGCCTAGTGAAGAAAAGGTATCTGGAGAAGAACCTACCGAAGAGCAGGTTCAGCATAAACCAAAGACTGAAGCAGAAAAAGGACACCTGGACAAGGAACGTCTGAAGACGTTATTAGCTGCTCACGAGAAGGAAGTTGAACACGCAATTGGACATGATAAGAAGCCAGCAGAGGTTGAAGAAAAGACAGTTTCGGCTGTTGAGGAGGCTACCACTGCCGAGGTAAAACCAGAAGAAAAAGAAGATAAAGCCAAACCAGTTGTTAAAGGTGAGCCTACAGTTCGGGTTCGGAAGATCAAAGCAGGAGAGGGAGAAACAGCCCAAAAAGAAGAAAAGGCTCCCGAAAAGTCCGAGCGACAGCGTCGTCGCCGCAAGAAAAAAGAGCGTGTAGCCGAAGAGAAGGCTAAAGCTGCTCAAAAAGTTAAACGTAAAAAGGCCAAAGCAAAACGTCCCCGCGCATCCGAGGCTGAGGTTGAAGCAACTATTCGCAAGACCATGGCCATGATGGAGGAGCGTGGGAAACCGAAACGTCGTAGGGTAAAGACTGCTGAAGAAGAAGTTGTTGAAGAACCCACTAACGTAATCAGGATTAATGAGTTTGCTTCGGTTGCTGAATTAGCTCAATGCATGGATGTTGATTCTACTGAAGTCATTAAAAAATTGATGGAAATGGGGATGCTGGCTACAATTAACCAGCGTCTGGATATGGACACTATTATGATGGTTGCAGATGAATTTGGCTATGAAGTGCAACCTATGGACGAATATGGAGTGGATTTACTGGAAGAGTTAGAACAAGAAGATTCAGACAATTTAGAACCGCGGCCCCCAGTAGTAACCATCATGGGTCATGTTGACCATGGTAAAACTTCATTACTGGACTACATTCGCAAGAGTAATATTGTGGCTGGTGAGGTAGGTGGCATTACTCAACATATTGGTGCTTACGTAGTTTCAGTTGATGGCAAGAAGATTACCTTTTTAGATACCCCTGGCCACGAAGCCTTCACAGCTATGAGGGCACGCGGGGCTCAGATAACCGATATTGTAGTTCTAATAGTAGCTGCTGATGATCGCGTTATGCCCCAGACCATCGAAGCAATTAACCATGCTAAAGCTGCAGGGGTTCCTATAATCGTCGCTATTAATAAGATCGACAAGCCAACTGCCAATCCCGAACTTATCAAGAAGCAGCTTTCTGAAGTTGGAATATTGGTGGAGGAGTGGGGTGGAAAATATCCTTGTACGGAAATCTCAGCTAAACTTGGTACGAATGTTGATCAGCTACTTGAATTGATTACTCTTCAGGCCGAGATGTTGGAATTGAAAGCCAATCCTAACCGTTTGGCCAAAGGGGTAATTCTTGAATCTAGATTAGACAAAGGCAAAGGACCTGTTGCTACTGTGCTGGTGCAGAATGGTACTTTGAAAGTTGGTGATCCAGTTGTTGCTGGTCCTTATTTCGCAAAAGTACGTGCCATGTTTGATGAACGTAATCGCAGAGTTGAAAAAGCTCTGCCTTCAACACCAGTATTAACTGTTGGTTTTAACGAGGTACCAGAGGCAGGCGACATTTTGTTTGCTTTAAAATCCGAGCGTGAAGCTCGAGAAATTAGCCTAAAACGGCGGCAGGCAAAGCGTGAGCAAGATTTCCGCAAAACTTCCCGCATAACTTTAGATGAATTCGCCAGGCGCGTTTCTGAAAAAGCAATCAAGGAATTAAAACTCATTCTTAAGACCGATGTAGCCGGTTCAGCAGAAGCATTAAGTGATGCTTTAACAAAATTGTCAACTGACGAAATTACTATTCAAATCTTACATCAAGGGACCGGCGCTATTACAGAAACAGATGTGCTATTAGCCTCTGCTTCAAATGCAATAATCATTGGATTCCACGTACGGCCAAATCCCAAAGCTATCGACTTGGCGGCAAGTCAAGGTGTTGACATTCGTACTTATTCAGTCATTTACGATGCCATTGATGATATTAAGGCTGCATTAGAAGGGTTGTTAGAACCAGTAGAAAAAGAAGAACTCGTAGGGATAGTGGAGGTACGACAGATCTTCAAAATACCAAAGGTTGGAACTATAGCCGGGTGCTACGTACTGAAAGGGAAAATAAACCGAAATGACAAAGCACGAGTAGTACGTGAGGGTAAAGTAATTCATGAAAGCCGTATTAGCTCATTGAAACGATTTAAAGAAGATGTGCGTGAAGTAACAGCTGGATTTGAGTGTGGCATTGGAATCGAGAACTTCAACGATATCAAAGTAGGAGATCATATCGAAACTTACAAAGTTGTAGAAGTTAAACGAAAACCGGAAAAGGTCGAAGAGGACACCCTAACATGATGGTAGCAGTTTGTCAGATTGAACTCTACATCCCAGGCTGTACCTCATTAAAGGAAAAACGATTTGCTTTAAAAAGTGTCAAAACGCGAATTCGTAATAAGTTTAACGTCTCGGTTTCCGAGATAGATAAAAATGATAAGTGGCAACGCGCAACATTGGGGATAGCATTTATTTGTAACGACCGCAAGATTATTGATAGTGCCTTTACCCAAATTCTAACGCTTATCGAGGGTGATGTGCGACTTGAGGTTATTGACCATATAGTAGATATTTATTAATTCAAACAATGGCTAATACTAGATTATTGAAAATCGCCGATCTTTTAAAACGTGAGATTAGCAACATTATTTTTCGCCAAATTAAAGATCCGCGGATCGGATTTGTTACCATAACCCAAGTGCGAGTAAGTGCGGATTTGCGCTCAGCAAGGATTTACTGCACCATACTCGGCACTGAACAACAGCGTGTCGATACATTAAACGGTCTTAACCATGCCAGTACTTTTATTCAAAGTGTATTGAAACCAAGGCTTTCACTACGCTACATTCCTAAATTGCAATTTTTCTGGGACGACACTCTGGAATATGCAGAAAAGATTGAGAAACTAATCCAACAAACAAAAAGTGATAAATGAGCGTACACTGAACAATTTCGATTTCGAAGCTGGCGAAGTTATCAACATCAACAAACCGAAGGGATGGACTTCATTTGATGTAGTAAATAAAATTCGCCGTCATTTTAAAATCAAAAAGGTAGGACATGCGGGAACTCTTGACCCTTTTGCTACTGGCGTTCTATTAATTCTAACTGGAAAAAGTACAAAAAAAGCAAAGGACTTTTTAGCTTTAGATAAACAGTACCTAGCCGAAATCGAATTGGGTAAAGTTACTGATACACTTGATATTGAGGGGAGGGTAATCAGTCAGCAACCAGTTAAGCATTTTTCGGAAATAGAAATTGCTGCAGTATGTGAAGAATTTGTTGGTGAAAGTGAGCAAATTCCACCCTTATTTTCCGCTATTAAATACCGCGGTAAGAAGTTGTACCAATTAGCTCGTCGCGGCGAAATGGTCCAACCGCAGCCACGCAAGATTACCATTTATGAATTGCGGTTAGTTGAGGTTAATCTTCCCAAAATTGTTGTCGAGGTAACCTGTTCGAAGGGAACTTACATCCGTGCTTTAGCACGAGATATTGGTGAGAAACTGGGGGTGGGTGGATATTTGAGATCATTAATCCGGACACGAGTTGGAACATTTCATATTTCAGAATCGTTAAATTTAACTGAGTTTTTGACTCTAAAACAGGCATGAAAATATTTTTCCAGCTTGATGAAATTGAGGAGTGTAACTTCCCCATTGTAACAATAGGAACATTTGACGGTGTCCATTTAGGGCATCAGAAATTGATTCAACATTTGCTCCAAAAGAAAGAGAAGTTGGGGGGAACTACTGTTTTAGTCACTTTTGAGCCTCATCCCCAATCTGTCATCAGTAATAAGAAAATCCCTATTTTTCTTTTAACAACCCTGGATGAAAAACTCCAGATTCTAAAGCAATTAGGACTTGATTGTGTGTTGGTTCTTTCATTTGCTCAACCAATTGCTAACATGCAAGGCGACAAATTCGTGGAAAAAATATTAGTGGAAAAAATTGGTGCCAAAGATATTGTTGTTGGTTATGATCACGCTTTTGGAAAGGAAAGATCTGGCAATATCGAAACTCTGAAGCTTCTTTCTAAACGTTTTGGTTATGCTGTGAATGTAGTAGAACCAATGGTGGTAAATGGCGAAGTGGTAAAAAGTACGACTATTCGTCGTTATTTATTAAATGGCGAAATCGAGCGTGCCAATGGACTGTTAGGTCGAAGATATTGCCTAACCGGAAGGGTGATAGGGGGTACAAAGCGCGGCAGAATTTTGAACTTTCCTACCGCAAATCTCCAACTTAATAATACGAATAAATTAGTACCTGGCGATGGAGTCTATGCTGTTTTGGTAAATTTGCAGAACAAGCTTTGGAAAGGCATCGCTAATATTGGTACTCGTCCAACTTTCCAGGAAACCCCCAGAACCATCGAAGTTCACATCATAGATTTTCAGAAAGACATTTATGATCAAAAGCTACAACTTGAATTTGTTCAGAAGTTAAGAAACGAAAAAAAATTTGCTTCAGCGCCACAATTGATTCAACAACTGGAACAAGACAAACAAAAAGCAATTGAGTTGTTCAAGCGATTAGATGCAAACTAAGTGGAGGAAAAATGTCTTTAACAGCTGAAAAGAAACAAGAAATCATTAGTAAGTACGGGGCTAATTCGCGAGATACTGGTGCAGTGGAAGTGCGGATTGCTTTATTGACCGAGCGAATTAATCAACTTACTGACCACCTTCGAACGCATCCTAAAGATCATCATTCGCGACGAGGATTGCTTAAAATGGTGGGACAAAGGAGGCGGTTGCTAAATTACCTTATTCGCAAAGACATGGAGAAATACCGGGCTTTAATCAAGAAGTTAGGTATTCGACGTTAAATTTGTTGAGAAAGGAGGCGATCTCTTTTGATTGAAGTTCAGCATCTAACGCGGTACTATGGTTCAAAAGTAGCAATTAGTGATGTAACCTTCTCAGTAGCAAAGGGAGAGATTTTAGGATTTCTTGGTCCCAACGCCGCTGGGAAAACTACTACTATGCGTATTTTGACTTGCTACATGCCAGCTACAAGTGGTACTGCCAGAATTGCCGGGTATGATGTTTTTAATGATTCTATGGAAGTACGAAAACGAATTGGCTATCTACCCGAAAATCCACCACTATACCCAGAGATGACTGTTGAATCATTCTTGGATTTTGTAGCCAAGATCAAGGGCGTTGCTTCCAGAGAGCGTAAAAAAAGTGTGGACAGAGTACTTGATATGTGTCATATTAATGATGTCCGGAAAACCATTATTGGTAAACTTTCCAAGGGATATCGGCAACGTGTGGGACTGGCACAAGCTTTGATCCACGATCCTGAAGTACTTATTTTAGATGAGCCTACTATTGGACTTGATCCCAAACAAATTATTGAGGTTCGCAAGTTAATTAAAACTTTGCAAGATAATCACACTGTTATTTTAAGTACTCATATTCTTCCTGAGGTTAGTCAAACTTGTACTCGGGTGGTAATCATAAATGAAGGAAAAGTAGTAGCAGAAGACACACCCGAAAATCTAACTCAGCGCTTGCGAGGTTCGGAGAAAATTTTTGTCGAAATTGGGGGACCGGCAGAGGCAATAGAAGAAAAATTAAGTTCAATTGATGGAGTAATTAAGGTCACAAAAGAAAAAGTTTACAATGGCGACAAGGCTGCTTATGTAGTAGAATCGAAGCGAGATGTCGATATTCGGTGTGACTTAGCCCGATTGATTGTGCAGAATGGCTGGGGTCTTTATGAAATGCGACCTATTGGCGTAAGTTTAGAAGAGGTTTTTCTACGATTAACTACCAAAGAAGAGGAGGTGGAATTTTCGTGAAGAACTATTTAGCTATTCTCGAGCGAGAACTTAAATCTTACTTCGTTTCGCCGATGGCTTACATTGTGATTGCTCTGTTTGTGCTTATTTCCGGAATATTTTTCTACGTAATTGTGTCCAATTTTGTCGAATACAGTTTTCGGGTGATGATGCAGGCGCAATATTACCGCATGGCACCACCCAAGCTGAATGTGAACCTGATGGCAATTCGTCCTATGCTTCACAATATGAGTGTTTTTGCCTTGTTTTGGTTGCCTTTGTTAACTATGCGTCTGTTTGCAGAAGAGAAGAAAATGGGCACAATCGAGCTTATCTACACCTCGCCACTTACCAGTCTCCAGATAATATTAGGAAAATTCAGTGCAAGTCTGGTCGTCTTTGCTGCAATGTTGATTCTTACTTTCGTTTACCAGGTCATCTTATTTTTCTACGGTAACCCTGAATTAAATCCTATTTTGGCTGGTTATTTAGGACTATTTCTCCTTGGTGCTACCTATTTAGCCTTTGGAGTGTTTTTTTCTTCGCTTACCGACAACCAGATCATAGCCGCCGTAACGACCTTTGCTATTATTCTGTGCTTTTGGGCATTAGGTTGGCTATCTGATTTTGTCGGTCCCGGGTTAAAAACTATCCTCTCAAGTATTTCAGTCATCGAGCACTTTAACGATTTTTCTAAAGGAATAATTGATACAAAACACATTATTTACTACCTTTCATTCATTTTCTTCGGCATATTCCTGACCCATCTTTCCTTGGAATCAAATAAATGGAGGCAATGAAGAAATGAAGAAATACCTTGATTACCTTGGGTATGTGGGAGTTGTTTTGATAGTAATTTCGTTGGGTAGCTACTTGATTACTTCGGTCTTTAAGCTTTTTCAGACTATTACTATTCTTACTGGTTTGGTAATTTTAATTGCATTTGTTTTGGCTAACTTAGCCCGTATTCGAGAGTTCTTTTCTAAACGCTCAACAAAATACGGTACCAATGCAACAGTTACCGCAGTACTCATGTTAACAATTTTAGTAATGTTGAACTTTGTGGCTTCTCGCCATAATTACCGAATAGATACTACCAAAGCTCGCCAATTTAGTCTTTCTAAACAAACCATTAAGATTCTAAAAAACCTTAAAGTTGATGTTAAAGCTACTGCTTTTTTTAAGTCCGATGCCGGTCAAAGGATGCGTGATTTACTGGAGGAATATGCTTATCACTCCAAGAAGTTCAAGTATGAATTTGTCGATCCCGATAAAAAACCAGCTATTGCTAAACAATACGGTATTACCTCGTATGGTACCACCGTAATCGAAGGTTTGGGGAAGGTTGAGAAGATCAACAAAGTTTCCGAGCAAGACATCACTAATGCTATCATTAAAGTAAGTCGCAAGGGTAAGAAGGTAGTGTACTTTACAGAAGGTCATGGCGAAAAAGACATCGATGTCCAACTTCAACAAAATCGTGGAGCCGATGGATATGCTTTGGCGAAAAAGGCAATTGAGAATGAAAATTACGAAGTGAAAAAAATTCTATTAGCCAGTGAAAAGAAAGTCCCTTCCGATTGTAAAGTTTTAGTAATTGCGGGGCCTCAAACCGATTTGCTTGCCAATGAAAAGGATATGGTTCAGGAGTATCTTAAAAAAGGTGGGAGTGCCCTGATTATGGTAGATCCGTCGCCTTCTGCCAGTCTGGCGGATTTAGTATCGCCATGGGGAATTGAAGTAAATAATGATGTGGTACTCGATTTTTCCGGAGTGGGGCAGTTGTTTGGTGCCGGACCTGCCATACCAATTGCTATCAAGTATGGTAAAAGCCCAATCACTGAAGGATTTCAAAATGTAATGACTGCGTATTCATTAGCTCGTTCTCTAAAGATAAAAAAAGAACATGATAGCGGTATCAATTTTATTGAATTGGTTAAAACGGGTGCTAATAGCTGGGGTGAAACTGATTTGCAACTTTTTTACAAGGAACGTAAGGTTGGCTATGACGAAGGAAAGGACAAAAGGGGACCTTTGACTATTGCAATAGTAGCTACTAAAAAAGTTGAAAACGATACTATTAACGGAATTTCTGGTGAGAAACGAAAAACTAGATTGATAGTATTTGGAGACTCTGATTTTGCTACCAATGGGTGGTTTCACTTCCAACGCAATGGCGACCTTTTCTTGAATGCTATTAGCTGGTTAGCAGAGGAAGAGGATCTGGTTTCGATTCGGCCTCGAGAGCCAGAAGATCGCCGCGTTACCCTCACCAAGGCTCAATCCAGAAAGATTTTTTGGCTGGGAGTAATTTTATTCCCAATGGCTATTGTGGGGGCAGGTATGGTAATCTACATCCGAAGGAGAAAATAGGTAATGCAGCGTTTCCTTAATGAAATCTAAATAATCGAGAGGGAAGGAATGAAATCGCGAAATACGTTGCTTCTCTTTATTATTGTAGTAGTTTTAGGTGCTTACCTTTATTTTTACGAATACAAAGGTGCAAAACAGCGAGAAGAAGAAAAAACTCGAGCAGAGAGGCTTATTGATTTTAAAAAAGAAGATGTAACTGGCATAGCTTTAATTAGCTCTCACGAAACAATAGAATGCCATAGGGATAGTTCAGGGGAATGGAAAATTGTAAAGCCTGTCCAGGCCGACGGCGATAAGGGTACTATTGAAGGTATCATTAATACTTTGCACAGTGCACGCCGGGAACGAATCATTGCCGAAACAGATAGTAACCTTACAGACTATGGTTTAAAACCACCAGAGGCTACCTTAATATTAAGTTTTAAGTCGGGTAAGGCCGATACTCTATTGGTAGGTAATAAAAACCCTACTAAAACATTTGCTTTTGTAAAGCTTGCTCATTCTCCGAAAGTTTTGCTTACTTCTTCAAGTGTTTACTACAGCGCCCGGAAAAAACTGTTTGATTTACGTGACAAACACATAATTAAGTTTTCTAAAAAAGATGTAAATAAATTAGTAATCCATACCGGGAAAAAGAGTTTTGCTGTTGAAAAGATTGAGGGAATTTGGACCCTGAAATCACCAATTGAAACTCGTGCTGACGCTGATACGATAAACAAAATCTTGAACCGAATTAATTCCAGCAGAGTAAAGGAATTCGTTGAAGAGCATCCAGAAGATTTAACCCAATACGGCCTGGCTCCTCCTGCTTATGCTATTGATTTGTATCTGGCTCCCAATAACGCAAAGAAAACGCTATTCATCGGTAAAAAAAAGGATGACAAATACTATTATGCCAGGGATGAATCACGTAGTCCGGTTTTTCTGGTAAGTAAACAGGTAACGAATGTTCTTAAGCAATCTGTTTACAATTTACGGGACAAACAAATTGTGAATTATGATAAGTACAAAGTTAACCGAATAGAATGGGTTTACTCTGATTCGTCTATTGTATGTGCTAAAGACACCAGCGGTAGCTGGAATGTTGTTGAACCGGTAACTGCTACTGCTTCCCAAACCAAGCAATGGAAGATCAACAATGTGCTTTCTGATATTACCCGCATAAGAGCCAAGGAGTTTGTGGCGGAACCAGCAAAAAGTCTAAATCCTTACGGGTTAGCCAAACCTCAGCTAATTATTCGAATATTGGACAAGGACTCGAAACAATTGGCTGAGCTGCTAATAGGGAAGGAATACAAGAAGGAGATGTTTTATGTTACCAATCAGGATAAGAAGATAGTGTTCGCAGTAAAAAGGGATGATATTAAGAAAGTTAAACTTCAAGTCAAAGATTTGATTAAATAACCTACATTGAGGAAAAGATGATTTATCGAAAAGAGACTGAGATAGGGGGGAGGCGTTTAGTTTTAGAGGTTGGCCGACTGGCCAACCAGGCCGATGGGGCTGTTTGGGTTCAGTATGGCGATACCGTAATTTTGGCTACTGCGGTAGCAGGAGATACACCTGTCGAAGCAATTGATTTTATGCCCCTGTCGGTTGAATACCGTGAACGGGCTTATGCAGCAGGAAAGATTCCTGGTGGTTTCTTCAAGCGTGAAGGGCGCCCAAGCGAGAAGGAAATCGTCAGCGCTCGACTTATAGATCGACCAATTCGTCCTTTGTTTCCTGAAGACTTTCGCAATGAGGTTCAAGTAATTATTTATGTCCTGTCAGCAGACCAGGAAAATGACCCTGACATTCTGGGAATTATTGGCGCTTCCGCAGCATTATCCATTTCTGATATTCCCTTTAATGGTCCGATTGCTTCAGTACGGGTGGGAAAAACTGCCGATCAATACCTTCTTAATCCTACCTTTTCCCAATTAGAAAAGAGCGAAATGGACATGGTAATTGCCGGTTCTAAAGACTCGATCATCATGGTTGAAGGCTCCGCAAATCAGATTGAAGAAAAAGATATGGTGCGTGCGTTGGAATTTGCCCATGAAGAACTGAAAAAAATCATTGATCTTCAGGAGCAACTTATCAACGACTGTGGACGTCCCAAACGACAGTATGCGCCTATTATTGTTCCTGAGGAATTGAAAGTAAAGATTAAAGAGCTAAGCTTTGACAAAATTCAGAATGCTATTCAAATCCAGGAAAAACTGATTCGTAAACAAGCTATTGAGTCTATCATTACCGAATTGCAAGAGGCACTACAAGAGGAATTTCCTGAGTCTGAGTTTCAAATTTCCAACGTAGTTGCTGATATTCAAAAAGAAATAATGCGCAAAATGATCATAGAACAATCGCAACGTCTCGATGGACGCGGATTGACCGATATTCGTCCCATTACTTGTGAAGTAGGGATTCTACCCCGTGCTCATGGGTCGGCTTTGTTTACCCGCGGACAAACCCAAAGCCTGGCTGCCACTACTCTGGGCACTAAAATTGACGAGCAGAAAATTGAGAGTTTAGAAGGCGAGTTTTTCAAAAGATACATGCTTCACTACAATTTTCCGCCATTTTCTGTTGGAGAGGTTCGCCCTTTGCGTGGACCGGGACGTCGAGAAATAGGACACGGTTGCCTGGCCGAACGGGCATTGAAACTAGTTATCCCGCCCGAAAGTGATTTTCCTTATACTATTCGTATTGTCTCGGATATTTTGGAATCTAATGGTTCTTCCTCCATGGCTACTGTCTGCGCTGCTTCGCTCTCCCTTATGGATGCCGGTGTTCCCATTAAGGCGAGTGTGGCAGGAATTGCTATGGGATTAGTCAAAGAAAATGAACGCGTTGCTATTCTTACCGATATCTTGGGCGATGAAGATCACATGGGGGATATGGACTTCAAAGTGGCGGGCACAAGTTCAGGCATTACTGCCTTTCAGATGGATGTCAAAATTCCAGGTATTTCATTCGATATTTTACGCACAGCTCTTGAGCAAGCTAAAGAGGCACGCAACGTTGTACTCGATACCATGAATGCCACCTTGTCTAAACCGCGACCTGAAATTTCCAAATACGCTCCTCGTATTCTTACTATGAAAATCCCTTGTGAATATATCGGTACTGTTATTGGTCCCGGTGGTAAAACCATTCGGGAGATTATTGATAAAACCGGGGTGACTATTGATATTGAGGACAACGGTAGTATTGTTATTGCTTCAACTAATGAGGCGGCAGCTCAGGAAGCTAAGCGATTGATAGAACAACTTACGGCAGAACCTGAGGTGGGAAAAACTTACGTTGGCAAGGTTAAACGCGTACTAAACTTTGGTGCTATTGTAGAAATTATGCCCGGACGTGAAGGATTACTTCATATTTCTGAAATCGAGCATCACCGTATTAATCGAGTCGAAGACGTATTAAAAGTGGGAGATGAGGTTATCGTTAAACTGCTCAAGATTGAACCTGATGGTAAACTTGATTTGAGTCGGCGAGCGTTGTTAGCCAAGCCGACTGGACGTTTTGAAAAATCCTCCAGCAAAAGTTCACATCCCTCACGTCGAAAATAAATTAATCAAGAGGAGCAAATTTGACTGACCGTTCTATTTACAATAAATCAACTTTAACAAATGGCATACGTGTTATCTCGGAACAGATACCCCATGTGCGTTCGGTGTCAATTGGGGTTTGGATTATAGCTGGCAGTCGAGATGAAACTGAGGAAAATAATGGGATCGCCCATTTCATTGAGCACATGGCGTTTAAAGGTACCCAAAAGCGGAAAACCTACGAAATTGCTGAGGCACTCGAATCGGTGGGAGGACATTTGAATGCTTTCACAAGTAAAGAGTTAACTTGCTTCTATGCTCATGTCCTTGATGAAAATTTGAACATGGCTGTTGATGTACTCTCCGATATTGTACTGAATTCTCTCTTCTCTGAAGAGGAAATTGAAAAAGAGAAGAATGTAGTTATCGAAGAAATCAACGATCTGGAAGATTCCCCGGATGAATTAATTCACGAATATTTTGTCCGCGATCTTTATTATCCTCATCCACTCAGTTTCTCTATTTTAGGAAAACGAGAGAACGTCCAGAATTACCACCGTGATGATCTTCTTGATTTTATTAAACAGAATTATACCCCCAATCGTATTCTTATTGCTGCCGCCGGTAACGTAAACCATAAAGCATTGGTTGAAATTTGTGACAAATACTTTGGTAATTATAAGAACAATAGTCTTAGTAATCGTCAACTTCTAAAAATCCCTGAAGAAAAACCCAAAATTTCTGTCATTGAAAATCCCAACATTAATCAGGCACATATTTGTATCGGTGCTCGTAGCGTTGAATACACCAATCCGAAAAAATTTAGCTTACTGGTGTTGAACACAATTCTTGGAAGCGGAATGAGCTCAAGGCTGTTTCAGAGCGTACGCGAAACACATGGAATCGCATATTCTGTTTATTCGTTCTTCGATTTCTTGATGGATACCGGAATGTTCGGAGTTTACATTGCTACCGACCGTAATAAGATTGACCAGGCTATTTCTCTCACTAAATCCGAATTTGAACGACTAAAAACCGAACCTATTCCGAAAGAAGAACTCCAGAAACGTAAGTATCAACTTAAAGGCAATTTGATGTTAGGGCTGGAGGGAACTGCTAATCGCATGAACAGACTGGCCAAAATGGGAATATATCTAGATACTTTTGTAACCTTAGATGATACCCTAAATTACATTGACAAAGTAACCTCACCAGATATTCTGGAAGCAGCAAACGAATTATTTACCCCTGAAAAACTTTATACTACGATATTAAAACCCACAAATAACCAACCTTAACCAATATTTATCACATTAAAGGTGAAATCTAATCCTGGCAAAAATAACATTAGTGGAAATAACTACATATTAGCCTATCATCATGTTGAGAGACGTATTTTACCTACCATTGCCAGGGTTTTACCGGATACTTTCTATTGGCAACTTCAATACCTTGAGACTCAAGGACTTTATCCTTGCACATTAAGTAATTTAGTAGAAAATATTTTTCCCTGTCGCAATTCAAGTCAACAGACAGTGGCACTTACATTCGATGATGGCTTTCAATGCTTTTATGATTATGTCTACCCGTATCTGGAAGAGAAGAACTTTTCAGCAACTATCTTTGTTATCACCGAATATGTGGGCAAAAGGAACAGCTGGGATGTTAATTTTGGTTTTAAGAATATCAAGCATCTGGATTGGCAACAGATTAAAGAATTAGCTGCCAGAGGATACGAAATTGGTTCTCACACTCACCGTCACTACAACCTTACTCAATTGGACGAAAAGGTATTAAAATTTGAATTAGATTATTCCCGAAAACTGATCGAAGACAAGATAGGGAAGAGGGTAGATTTTATTTCCTACCCATTTGGTCGGTTTAATTCCAAAGTGCTGCGTTCGGCAAAAGAATGTGGTTACCAGGGAGGAGTTACACTTAACCCATTTGGGGTAATTTCAAAAGAGGACCTTTTTCAATTACCCAGACTCGGTGTGTATCTTTGGGACACAAAACTAAATTTCAAATCAAAGTTCAACAAAAACTTAGGGGGCCGAATAGAGAAAGCAAAACTTCAAGCGATTAACTTTTTTGCCATGGGTACCATAATAGTTAACAATTTCAGATAAAAAAGTTCTTGCTATTTTAAAAAAAAATTATTATTTTTAGCAATCGAGAGGAGTGAAAATTAACATTAGTGAGGATGGAAAAAAAACCAATCAAAAAGCTTTATTACTCAATCAGTGAAGTTAGTCAATTAACCTCTTTGAAACAATATGTTCTTCGATACTGGGAAACGGAGTTTCCAGAGTTGCGACCTACGAAGAACCGGGCGGGAAACCGTATTTATCGTCCTAAAGATATTAAACTGGTGTTCTTAATAAAAAAATTACTGTATGAGGACCGTTACACTATTGAGGGTGCTCGACAAAAGCTGAAATCTTTAAAATTGGATGATAGTAATCTTCAATCAAAAGAGTTAAGGTCATCCTGGAAAAATCAGATAGCTATCAGTGAAATCAAGAGAGATTTACAAGATTTACTTGAGATGCTAAGATAGCGTGGAGTAGTCGGGGCGTAGCGCAGTCCGGTAGCGCACTTGACTGGGGGTCAAGTGGTCGCTGGTTCAAATCCAGTCGCCCCGACTATGTTTTTTATTTAATGAATAGTCAACCCAAAATTGGCGTCTTAATTCCAGCCTACAACGTAGCGGACAAAATTGGGGAATTACTATCCAAAACTACGACCTACTTTCCCCTAATAAGCCATGTGTGTGTTGTTGATGATGGTTCTGATGATGGTACAGATGAGATTGTAAAGAGTAACAAAGGTGTTTTTTTAATTCAGCATCCCAAAAACCGAGGAAAAGGCGCTGCCCTGCGAAGTGGGTTTTCTTATTTTATTCGCAAAGGTTACGATTTCATATTGACCATGGATGGCGATGGCCAGCATCGCCCGGAAGATATTCCTTCGTTTTTGCAAAAGATTAACCATGAATATTTTGACTTGCTGATTGGTCAAAGAGAGCTTTCTCTACGATTGCTACCACTGGATCGTTATTTAAGCAATAAACTTAGTTCCGTTCTAATATCGATTTTGAGCAACTTTTCGGTAAAAGATAGTCAATCTGGTTATCGGCTAATTAGCACAAAATTACTACAAAAGGTCACATTAAGTACATA
>Ga0164318_10001029_pt1 | contig 23754 bp, 21 predicted proteins | sample GuaBasSedimGuay9_FD_113734 | JGI IMG/M metagenome (GOLD analysis project Ga0164318, IMG submission 113734) | Subseafloor sediment microbial communities from Guaymas Basin, Gulf of California, Mexico - Guay9, Core 4571-4, 0-3 cm | ecosystem: Environmental > Aquatic > Marine > Hydrothermal vents...
AAACTGGTAATATTAACAACATAGCCAGGAGTTAAATCTATAAAAATTATTCCAATCGCCATGCCAAATGCCCATAAAATATTTACAATTGAATCTATTCTTGAATATTCTTTCAATGACAGATACACTAATATCATACTTGTTAATATACTAAATATAAAAGCTCCATATATAGGATTTATTCCTAAAAATACAGCTATACCAAGTCCTCCATAAGTGGAATGAGCAATTCCACCGGTCATACCTGATAATTTATTAGTTACAATAAAAGTTCCAATTATGCCGCTTATTATTGAGATTAAAATTCCTGCTATTATTGCATTTTGAAAAAACTCAAGCGATATAAGATTACTCATTTAAATCATGCTCCTTGAATACACGGTGAGGTAATCCATGACCAATAAGCTCGATTGGACAATGATATGTCTTTTCTATCATATCTTTCGTCAAATATGGTTCGTCATGGGAAATAAGATTCTTATTCAGGCATGCTACTTTATTGATAACATTAGCAACAACTCCTACATCATGGGTAACAATAAGAACAGCCTTAAGTTCCTTTAAATGGTAAAGTAAATCAATAATATTTTTCTCATTTTGTGAATCAACATTTGACGTTGGCTCATCTAAAATTAAAAATTCTGCATTAGATACTAATGCTCTTGCAACAAATATTCTTTGTAACTGACCACCTGATAATTTACTTATATTAGAATAAGCAAAATTAGCTAACCCTAATTTATCAAGCATATTCTGGACTAACTCATAATCTTCTTTATTATATTTTTTAAAAAATCCCTTAAATCTTAAACGCCCCATTAAAACTACATCTATAGCTCTAATCGGAAAATCTGTTTTAATTTCATTTATCTGAGGCACAAAACTAACTCTCTTTATATTCTTCTTTATATCATCATTAAATAATTTTATAGTGCCACTATCAGGTTTTAAAAGTCCCAATATAAGTTTTATTAATGTAGTTTTACCTCCTCCATTTGGGCCAAGCAATGCCATAAAATCACCTTCATTGATTTCTAAATTTATATTTTCCAGAATTTTTTTATTTTTATAAGAAAAATTAAGATTTTCTATTTTTAAAATATTTTTACTGTTATTCATCTGATAATTTGTCAGCTATATTTTTTAAATTTTGTAACCAATTATAAGCCAAAGGATCTGCTTCAACAATTTTTCCATCTATTTGTTTTGCAATTATTTGCAATTCTTTTTTACTAAATTGAGGTGCAATTAATATGGTATGGAGTTTATGTTGTTTAGCAAAATTTATTATATTACCCAATTCCTTTGCACTTGGACTTTTCCCTTCAATTTCAACTGGTATTTGCTTAAGATTAAATTCTTTTGCAAAATATCCCCATGAAGGATGAAATACAATAAAACTCCTATTTTTAATATTAGCTAATCTCTCATTTATATATCTTTGTAAAGAATCTATTTTTTCAATAAAATCTCTATAATTCTTATCAAAAAAATCTTTATTCCGAGGTGATATCTGAACTAATGTATTATAAATATTTTTTATCTGAATTTTTACCAGTTCAGGGGCAAGCCAAATATGTGGATCTAAATTTAAAATTGAATCTGTTTTAATATCAAAAGGATTTTCCATCGGTATCTTTTCTATTCCAGAATCAATTTTTATTATCTTTAAATCTGGATATATTTTTTGTAACTTTGGAATCCATTTTTTTTCATATGGAGCACCAATTGTAAAAAAAGCTTTTGCTTTTGATAATTTTTTCATCTGCATTGGAGTTGGTTCATAAATAGCAGGATTCTTGCCCTTTTCAACCATTACATTAATATCAAACATAGTATCAGCAATCTGTTCAACAAAGTATTTTTCAGGAAGTATACTTACAAATAATATTTGTTTATTATTCTGTTTTTGCGAAGAACAACTAACAATAACTGCAAAAAGTATTAAAAATAATAAGTTTCTCATTTTTAATTTCCTTTTTGAATAATTATAATCTTTTTATCAAAAATTGTCAATATAAAATATTTTTATTACCATACCCGCGAAGTATATATCATTAAATCAAGTAAATACAATCTTTTAATAATAAAAAATTCATTAACTCATTTCTGTTAAAATAAAAAAGCTCTGCAAAAAATTGCAGAGCTTTTTATTTTGTAAATATTCTAACTGATTAATACATTCCACCACCATATGGATTAGCAGGCATTCCAGGTGTTTTTTCTTCTTCTTCTTTCTTTTCTACAATCAAGCATTCAGTTGTCAACATCAAACCTGAAATACTTGCAGCATTTTCTAAAGCAGTTCTTGTAACTTTTGTAGGATCAATAACACCGTTTTCAACCAAATCTTGATATTCACCGGTAGCCGCATTAAAACCGTAATTAGCTTCATCTTTTTCAAGAACTTTCTGAACAACGATTGAACCCTCGAATCCCGCATTATTAGCAATCTGTCTTAAAGGCTCTTCTAATGCTCTATATAAAATATTTAACCCAATAGCTTCATCACCTTCTAATTTTAAATCATCCAAAACTTTTCTTGCTCTTAATAATGCGATTCCACCACCAGGTACAATACCTTCTTCAACAGCCGCTCTTGTAGCATGTAATGCATCTTCTACTCTTGCTTTCTTCTCTTTCATCTCAGTTTCTGTTGCAGCACCAATTCTGATAACAGCAACACCACCAACTAATTTTGCTAATCTTTCTTGTAATTTTTCTCTATCATAATCTGATGTTGTATTTTCAATTTCTGTTCTAATTTGAGCAACTCTTCCCTTAATTTTTTCTTCTGAACCAGCACCATTTACTATAGTTGTATTTTCTTTATCAACTTTAATCTTCTTTGCCCTACCTAAATGTTCAATTGTTGCATTTTCTAATTTAAATCCTAATTCTTCACTAATTACCTGACCACCTGTTAAAATAGCAATATCTTCTAACATTGCTTTTCTTCTATCACCAAAACCAGGTGCTTTAACAGCGCAAACCTTAATTGTACCTCTTAATTTGTTAACAACCAATGTAGCCAACGCTTCACCTTCAACATCTTCAGCAATAATTAATAAAGGTTTGCCTGATTGAGCAACTTTTTCTAAAACAGGCAATAAATCTTTCATTGTAGAAATCTTTTTATCATGTATCAAAATATATGCATCTTCTAAAACAGCTTCCATTGTTTCAGAATTAGTTACAAAATAAGGAGATAAATAACCTCTATCAAATTGCATACCTTCAACAACATCTAATGTTGTTTCCATTGTCTTGGATTCTTCAACTGTAATTACACCATCTTTTCCAACTTTTTCCATAGCTTCAGCAATCAATTTTCCAATAGACATATCATTGTTAGCAGAAATAGCACCAACCTGTGCAATTTCATTCTGGTCAGCAACTTCTCTTGAAACCTTTCTTAATTCTTCAACAACCTTTTCTACACCTTTATCAATTCCTCTTTTTAATGCCATTGGATTAGCACCAGCAGTAACATTCTTTAAACCTTCTCTAAAAATAGCTTGTGCTAATACAGTAGCTGTAGTTGTTCCATCTCCCGCTATATCACTGGTCTTAGATGCTACTTCTTTTACCATTTGTGCGCCCATATTTTCATAAGCATCTTCTAATTCTATTTCTTTTGCTACTGTTACTCCATCTTTAGTAACTGTTGGAGAACCAAACTTCTTATCAATAACTACATTTCTACCTTTTGGACCTAATGTTACTTTTACTGCTTCTGCTAAAATATCAACACCTTTTTTTAATCTCTCTCTACCAGATACTCCAAATTCTAATTGTTTTGCCATAATTATTCTCTCCTTTTTTTAGTTTTAATTATTCAATTATTGCCAAAATATCTGATTCTCTTAAAATTAAGTACTCTTCATTATCAATTTTTACTTCTGTTCCCGCATATTTACTATATAAAACCTTATCTCCTTTTTTCACTTCCATATTAATTAATTCACCCTTCTCAGTTCTTTTTCCAGTTCCAACCTCAATAACCTCACCTTTCATTGGTTTTTCTTTTGCAGTATCAGGTATAATTAAGCTACCAACTTTTTTTTCTTCTTCAGCAATGGGTTTAACTAACACCCTATCACCTAAAGGCCTTACTCTCATCTTTTTTCCTCCTTTTTTTGTGACATATTATTATGCATATATTATGCCAAACTACATAACTCTATACAATTCATACAAATACATATAATAACTTTAAAATATGAATATTATATTGTTATTTTGAAACCTATTTTGCCATTTTATTTATAAAGAAAAAAATATTATTAATGCCAAAACAACACAGATATTGCCATTTTAGCTATCAATGCTATCTTTAAATGTCCTGAATGTATTCAAAATAACATCTAATTTTTTCAAATAAATATTCTTATCAATACCAGGAGCAAAAATAGCTCCATCTATCATATAATATCGCCTTGTATTTCTATCAAAAAATTGATAATTAATAAAAGGACCTCCAACAAGCAAACTATCATTAGCCCAAAGTCCAAACAACTTAATTGCTTGCTGACCATTAAATTTTGTTGACATAGCTTTTGTATGTTTTTTATCTATATAATCCTTATTATAAAAAATAACTCCTAAAGAATCTCTTAGTTCCACTGCCTTTTTTGCATTTATTACAATATTTTCACCTTTTTTAACATCTCTCCAGTATATAAAAATCCATCTTGGTGGTGCTGCTGCATTTATCCATACAAAATTGCTATCAGGAAACTCTTTAGTTAAATAAAAATTTTGAGGTATTCTTATTGAAAATTTATATTTCTTTTGCAGTTTCTTTTCTAATCCTTTTTTTTCTTTTTTGATAAAAATAGCATTCTCCATATTTTTCCTAACATTCTGATCAAATACCTGATAAATTTTATCTCCATATAAAAATAAATTTTGCTTCAATAGTGAATCATTTTTTGCAACAATAAACATAACAGTTTGATTTTTTGCCCATATATCATTTTTTACAAACATAAATGCCTGATTAATCCTAACAAGCTTTAGCACATCCTTAGATAATGATTTCACAACAAATTGAGAAGCAGGTGAAGCATCATTTAATAACCCTATCAGTATTATATTCCTCCACCTTTTATAAACTTCTATATTCTTAAATTCTCCCTCTACAATATTATATTCCTTTTCCCTTTGAGGAGTCATAACCTCTTTTTCAAAGATTTTCTTCAATTCTGGAAGATATCTATTATAAATTTCCTTACTTGTTACTGTCATTATGACATCAAATTTCCCTATAGGATCTTTTAATGTTTGCTTCGAACTGCAATAAATAAAAAATGCAAATATTATAGTAAAAAATATCTTTTTCATAAAAAACTCCTATATTGAAAAAGTTAAATTTTTACAATTTTTTCTTCCCTTAAATTGTATATTTCGTCAACTATACTATCAAAGTCTATCTTTTCCTCAAAATCTTCTATAATATTAACATTCGCCTTAGTAACAGGATGCTTTGGCACAAATAAAGTACAACAATCTTCTAAAGGTTCAATAGAGATGTCATATATACCTATTTTCTTTGATAACTTTATAATATCATTTTTTTCATAAGCAATAAGAGGCCTAAAAATAATTGTTTTATTAATAATAGAATTCACAGCTAATATATTTTTAATTGTCTGACTTGCCACCTGCCCCAGATTATCTCCTGTTATCAAAGCATCTAAATTATATTCTACTGCTATTTTTTCTGCCACCTTCATCATTAATCTTCGCTGATGCAAAACATTATAATCTCTATTTCCATATTTATTAATCAATCTTAAATATTTCGCAATATCCACAAAGTATAATTTAATTTTATTATTCTGAAAATATGCAAGCTGTTTTGCAATCTTTTCTATCTTAATTTTTAACTGTTCAGAAGTATATGGAGGAGAATGGAAATGAATTACTTCTAAAATTACTCCTCTTTTTTGCATCAAAAAACCTGCAACTGGAGAATCTATACCACCCGATAATAATAAAAGAGCCTTACCACCTGTACCGACAGGCAATCCCCCCAATCCATCAAACTCATCAATATAATATATCAAAAATTTTTTTTCAATCTCACAATAAACCCATAAATCAGGATTTTTTAAATCAACTTGTAAATCTCCAAAATATTCATAAATCAAAGACCCTATATCTTTAGAAAAATCCATAGAAGTCTGAGGATACCTTTTATTAATTCTTTTAGTAGTAACACCAAATGTTTTAATTTTACGACTTGCTCTTTTATTTTCTATATCTTTCAATAAATTTCTTTCAAAAGACTCTCTATCTTCAAGATCAAAAATCTTACATTTTCTAATTTTATGAATTCCAAATATATTTTGTAACAAACTAATTGCAAGATCTTCATTTTCATAATCCAACAAATATTTTTTATGCAAATTTATAATATTTTTTAAATCAGCTTCTTTAGTTTTTGATCTTATATTATCTAATAATCTCTTCTCAAAATAATATCTATTGTCTTTTTTTAATCCAATTTCACTATAAGATAATAATATCAAATATACTCCTTTGTTACAATAATCTAATACAATGTACAAAAAAATTATATATAAAACAATATATTTTATATAAAAAACAATAAAAATTTATAAAAAAATAGTTAGAATCTAAAAAGTAAACTTCCCCAGGTCAATCCTGCGCCAAAAGCAGTAAATAAAACCGTATCTCCTTTTTTAACCTTGCCTTCTCTAACAGCCTCATCAAAAGCAATACCAATAGAAGCTGCTGAAGTATTACCATATTTATGAATATTTGTTATCACTTTATTCATATCCAATTTTAATTGTTTTGCAACAGATTGAATAATTCTAATATTAGCCTGATGAGGCACAAGCCAATCAATATCATCATTTGTCATATTATGCTTTTTCAAAACTTCTTTTGATGCAGAAGCCATAGCTCGAACACCCAACTTAAAAATAGCAGAACCATTCATATATATTTTATTTTTACCTTCTTTTATATCTTCACATGTTATTTCTTTAGAGGTACCACTTGCAGGAATATACAAATTTAAATCCCTATCTCTATCGGCATTAAGATATAAATCAATAATACCAGGTTCATCAGAAGCAGTTAAAACCATAGCAGACGCACCATCTCCAAATAATACACAAGTATTCCTATCTTTCCAATTAGTAACTTTTGTTAAACTTTCTACACCAACAACTAATATATTTTTATATATACCAGATTTAATAAATGCATTTGCAGTTGCTAAAGCATATATCAAACCTGTACACCCAGCACTTACATCATAAGCAGCTGCTTTTTTATTTCCAATCTTATCTTTTAAAATACAGGAAGCTGTTGGAAAAAGATAATCTGCTGTTATTGTTGCCACAATAATCATATCTATATCTTCCGGGGAAACTTTTGCCGATTCAAGTGCTCTAATTGATGCTTCTTTTGCAAGATCAGATGTCATCATGTCAGCAGAAGCTATTCTTCTTTCTTTAATACCCGTTCTTTCTGTAATCCATTGATCTGAAGTATCCACTATCTTCTCAAGATCAAAATTAGTTAATACTTTTTCTGGTACATACATTCCAGTACCAATAATTTTTGCATAAGTCATAACTTATTCCTCCTTGAAAATACCGATTTTTCTAAATTTATTATATCTTAATTCTATAAGATTCTCAAAATCATATTTCCTCAATTCTTCAATAGAATTATTAATATATTTCTTCATTTGTTCAATTGAATATTTTGGTTCATTTTGAAAACCACCTTCAGGTTCATATACAATACCATCAATAATACCAAAATTCAATAAATCATCTGCCATGGATTTTAAAGCATCTAATGCTTTATTTGCTAAGCTTGCATCTTTCCATAAAATAGATGCACACCCTTCAGGAGAAATAACAGAATACATTGCATTTTCAAACATAAATATTTTATCAGATACACTAAGAGCCAAAGCACCTCCAGAACCGCCTTCGCCAAAAACAAATGTCAAAATTATACTTTTTATACCAGCCATTTCAAACAAATTTCTTGCAATTGCTTCTGCCTGCCCTCTCTCCTCTGCACCAATTCCAGGATAAGCACCTGGTGTATCAATCAATGTTATAATAGGCCTTTTAAATTTTTCTGCCTGCTTCATCAATCTCAATGCTTTTCTATACCCCTCCGGATGAGCCATTCCAAAATTTCTTGCCATATTCTCTTTTAAATTACTACCCTTTTGTAATCCAATTATAGTAAAATAATTGCAATCTATCTCTGCAATACCTCCTACTATCGCAGGATCATCTCTATATAATCTATCTCCTTTAAGCTCTATAAAATCATCACATAATAAATTAATAATCTCAAGGGCTGTCGGCCGCCTTATATCTCGAGCAATTTTTAATTTCTCTATCCTGGATAGTTTAGATTTCTGATAAAATTCCAAATTATACGCTTTTTCTTTCAATCTATCTATTTTATCTTTTATCTCTTTAACTTTTTTAGGGGAAGCTTTTTTTAAAGCAATAAGTTTTCGTTCTAAATCATTCAATTCTTTGCGTAAATCTCTCAAATTTTCACTCATAATAAAATTCCTTAATAATGATGAAACTTTAAAATTTTCTTCAAAATATTTTTAAGTTCTTTTCTATCAACAACCATATCAAGCATGCCATGTTCTAATAAAAATTCGGACTTCTGAAAACCGTCTGGCAATTCTTTACCAATAGTCTGTTTAATTACTCGAGGACCAGCAAATCCAATTAATGCACCTTTTTCACCAATATTTATATCACCTAACATTGCAAAAGAAGCAGAAACCCCTCCAGTAGTGGGATTTGTTAAGACACTTATATATAATAACCCTTCATCATGAAATTTTTTTAAAGCAGCAGAAACCTTTGCCATTTGCATTAAAGAGAAGATCCCCTCCTGCATTCTAGCCCCACCTGACACAGAGATAATAATAAGTGGCAACTTCTTTTCTATCGCATATTCTATCAACCTTGTTATCTTCTCACCAACTACACTTCCCATAGAACCAAGCATAAAATTAGGTTCTAATGCTGCCAATGCTACTATTTTATTATTGAGTTTTATCTCACCTGTTAATACTGCTTCATTTTGTTTACTTTGCTCCTTTGCCCTAAGTAATTTATCATTATAATCTGGAAAATCTAAACAATTAACAGCTTCTATATTACTAAACAACAACTTAATATATTTATCTTCTGTAAGGTGTTCAAACCACTCTATAGCTGGCATCGGTAAATAATAACCACAATCAGGACATATTCTATAATTTTTTTTCAAAATTTTATGAAAATGGGATGTCCCGCATTTTTTACAACTTATAAATAAATGAGGAAATATTGAAGCCAACGACATAACTATATCCTTTATTTAAATTTAGTTTCAATAAAATTAGTAGAATATTTGCCTGATATAAAATCTTTATCATCAAATATTTTTCTAAAAATCGGAATAGTAGTTTTTATTCCATCTATAAAAAATTCCTCCAGAGACCTTCTGGCTCTATTTATAGCTAACTGCCTATTATTTGCCTTAATGATTAATTTTGCAACCATTGAATCATAAAAAGGACTTATCATAGAACCTGGATAAACTCCTGAATCAATACGAATCCCCGGACCTCCCGGAAATATTAAATTTTCTATTTTACCAGGATTAGGGATAAAATTTTTATCTGGATCCTCCGCATTTATTCTACATTCTATACAATGCCCATTAATTTTTATATCCTCTTGTGATATTTGCAAATTTTCTCCTGCTGCAATTTTAACCTGTTCAGCAATCAAATCAACTCCCGTGATCTCTTCTGTAATAGGATGTTCCACTTGAATCCTTGTATTCATTTCTATAAAATAAAAATCTCTATTTTCATCTAAAATAAATTCTATAGTGCCAGCACTAAAATATTCTGATTCTTTAACAATTTTTATAGCAGCATCCATCAAATTCTGCCGAATCTCCGGTGTAATCTTAGGAGATGGAGTCTCTTCAAGCAGCTTCTGATGCCTTCTCTGAATAGAACAATCTCTTTCCGGAAATGCTAATATATTCCCAAACTTATCAGCTAAAACCTGTACTTCTATATGCGATGGATTAACAATAAACTTTTCAAGATACATACTATCATTTCCAAAAGCAGCATTAGCCTCTGCTTTTGCTGAAAGATAAGCATTTTCTAATTCGGATTCATCATTTGCAATTCTCATTCCTCTACCACCGCCACCGAAAGATGCTTTCAGAAGAACAGGATAGCCTATTTCTTTTGCTATTTTTTTCAAATGAGACAAATCTTTTATCTCTCCATCAGAACCAGGAACAACTGGGGCTCCTGCCCGCATAGCAATTTCTCTTGCTTTCGATTTATCTCCCATTAAAACAATACTCTCAGCTGAAGGCCCAATAAATTCTACCCCTATAGCCCTGCAAGCTTCTGCAAAATCTGAATTCTCAGATAAAAAACCATAACCAGGATGTATAGCATCCGCCTTTGACGCTACTGCTACTTCTAATATTTTCTGATATTTTAAATAACTTTCATTAGCTTTAGTCCCACCAATATTATAAGCTTCATCTGCTATTTTAACAGCAAGTGAATCTTTATCAATATCTGAATAAATAACAACTGATTTTATCCCCAATTCCCTCAAACTACGGACTATCCTTACAGCAATCTCTCCTCTGTTCGCTATTAATACTTTTTTGAACATCCACTCTCCTTTGACAAAATTTCAATTGAAAAAAATATAACAAAAAGAAATAAAAAGTCAAGTTCAAATTTTTTCATTATCTTATATGTAATTATCTACTAAAAATTACCATACTGCTACGTCAATTTTTGTTTGTCTTTTTTATCACAATTTTAATTCTTTTATATTCGACAATTTTGCACATAATACTAACGACAATTTTGTCGAATACAAAAAACACCTACTTATAGTAACACATTGTAATACAATAAATTAAAAAAATATAAAATAATTGGTATGCAATATGCTTTATTATAAAATAACGAAACTTTAAAAAAGGAGGAAAAAATGAAAAAAGGTTTCTTAATTACTTTTCTACTAACAACATTTATTGCATTAAGCACCAACACAGCTCAAAATCCACATAACAAAGGCTACAAAAGAGGAAAAAACAAAAGATACCATCAACAATATGATTTAAGCAAATTAACTCAAATTACTATAACTGGTAAAGTCATAGCTGATTACAACGGGAGAAGGCCTATTTACTTATTAGATACAAATTCCGACGGTAAAGGAGATTATATTCTTAACTACTGGTATGCTAATGGTAATAAACAAGCAAATATCAACTCGCTACCTAAAGATGGGGAAGAAATATTTGTAAAAGGCTATATTACCAAAAGAAAATACAAAAAATACTATAACAATATCGATTCTGTAATCATAATCAATAATAATTTAACAGAATAACCGAGGAGGTTAAAAATGAAAAAGCTAAATTTTTTTGCAGTATTTTTCTTGAGTTTACTTTTAGTAAATTTATCATTCGCTCAAAACAGACATGGCAACAATCAAAACAAAGGAAAAGGTAATCACAACAACAGGAATAAGAGATATGCAAATCTTGAATATGTTTCTAAAACAGGTACCGTGATAATAGATTCTTCTAAATTTAATAAACTAATATACCTATTAGATGAAAATAATGATGGAAATGCTGATATTTTATTAAATTTTGGACCATTCTGGGCATTAGAAAATTTCACATTGCCTGAGGCAGGAGAACAGATTGAAGTTGAAGGATATTTAGGCACAAGAAAACAAAATTTATATTTTGAAAATATTAACAATATATTACATGTAGTAAAATTAAATGGCCAAAAAGTTCCTTATGATGCTAAAAAAAGAAAATATCATTTAAAAAATAAATTTTCGAAAGATAGCTTAAAAACCTTTGAAGGTGCTGTAGTTATAGATACAAATACTTTCAAAAACAAAGAAATTTATTTACTTGATATTAATAATGATAATATTGGAGATTATATCTTAGGACTCGGATTAAAAAGATTACCAGAAGATAAAACATTACCAGAAGAAGGAAGCTCTATAAAAGTAGAAGGCATTCTTTTAAATAAACTATTATTTAAAAAACCACTTATAATAGTTTATAAAATAAATGACGAAATCTGGAGAGATATTTTTGCTTTCAATAATTATAACAATGGAAATAACAATAATTACAGAAATAAAAAGATGAATCAACATAACATCGCAAGCAGACCTTATCCAAATCCTTTTAATCCTACTGTACAAATTTCATATTCTTTAACAGAACCAGGATATACAACAGTTGAAATTTATGACATTGTTGGTAGAAAAATAAAAACATTAGTTAATGAATACCAGTCAGCTGGTGAACATAAAGTTCAGTGGAATGGAACAAATTCATATGGCGCAAAAGTATCTGCCGGCACATATTTTTATTTAATTAGAAATAATAATTCTAAAGAAAGTAAAAAAATTATTTACTTAAAATAAAAATGTTTTATATTAAAAGTAGAAAAGAAAACAATACCCACCAAAAAAATATGGTGGGTATTTTACATTTATTCTATATTATGAAAAAAAATATTTTATTTGTGATTTTGATTACATTTGTTTCAACTATAAGTTTTGGACAATTCATTGACAAAAATGGAGATGGAATCAATGATATTTTTCAGGATAAAAATGGAGATGGTGTCAATGATGTTACAGGTGTAAAATATCCCCATAGATTCCCATTTATTGACAAAAATAAAGATGGAATCAATGATGTTTTTATTGATGAAGATGGAGATGGTGTTAATGACATCCCTAAATCAAAATATAAAGTTATAGATTATAACAATGACCATATTAACGATATAACAAAAATAAAATATTTTAAAAGATTTCCCCGAGGATTCCGATTTGGGTTTATAATTGAAGAAAAAAATTATAAAATACAAAATTATATTGATAAAAATCATGATGGTATATATGATAAAATCAATAATATACTTTATAGAGATCTGGATAATGATGGTCTAAATGATTATTTTTTCAACAAAAATTTTGATGGATTTGATAGAAAGCGCAAATTTTTACTCAAGCACAAAATATTTAATCAAAAAATCAAAAAATTTGGGAAAAGAAAAAGATAATAGATGAAAAAAATAACCATACTTATTTTATTTTCTATTTATGTTAAAATTTATTCAGTTACAGAACTAACCTTCCATCAAGATTTAATCTATACAAACAATCTATTCTATAACTCAAGTAATATAAACGATATGATATGGTTAAACTCTTTTAATTTGGATTATGAAAAAAATAACTTATTAATATCTGTAAATCCCAACTTATTTCTTTTATATAATTCCCCCAATTATAAAAACTATAAAATCTTATCATATTTAAATTATATACTTAATGATAATCAAAAAATATACTCTGATATAAGCGCTGCATACACTATAAATAATTTCATGGAAAATGCAACTTATAATGTCAATGAATATTATTTAAGTTTATCAAATATATTTTATCTGAAAAACAATAATAAAATAGAATTAAATTTTGACTATATAAAAGAAATCTTCAAAAATTTAGATTTTTTGAACAATACCGAATTAAATTTCTCTTCATCTTTTTATACAAAGTATAAAAATAATAATTTCATTTTTGAACTCATATTAGGAAAGAAAATTTTTCCCAAGTATAAAATTGCCACACCAGGACATAAAAATAACAAATATATCAATTCAGATATCTCTATAAACAAATTAAAATTAGATTTTGAATATGTAAAAAGCATTAATTTTACATCCAGTATTTCGATTAAATACTCCAAAAATATAATATCAAATAAATATACTATCTGGCCCTCTCTCTATAATAATTTATATTCTTCACAGGAATGGGACGATGATTTCGCATCAAACTTTGATAAAATTACATTAAAGTACAACTTTATTAAATTATTTTACAATTCCTTGAAAATAGAATATTACAATAAACAATACAATCAAATAAAATTGTTCAATAAAAACCAAATACGAGATACATGGCAAAGAAAAGATAAAAAATTTATTATAACTTATAATCTTGCTAAAGAATTAATTATATTCAATAAAGAAAGTTTTATAAATTTAAAAACATTATTTTTCAAAAATACTTCAAATATAGATTTATTCAATTATAATAACTTCGAAATCAAATTGTCCTTCTCAATTAAGCTATTATGAAAAAAATTTTAACAATTGCAGCTGTTATCATTATAATAAGTTTTTTTATATTTAAAACTTATAAATATATTGAAAATAAGATAATAACATCATTTATTAACTTAAGCTTAAATGAGTCAAAAAATATGCAACTTGTTTTAAACAAAATAATATTTTCAAAATTATTTATAGAAGATCTGTTAATTAACTCATTAGAAATAACAGACACTCCATTTATTTTTAAAGACAAAAAATTAATAAACAAAATACCAAATCATATAGAGATACAACAAATATATAATAATTTAATTGACAAATCGAATGAAAATATCTTGTCTGATATTTTAAAAATAGATTCTATTTTTTATGTATATAAACTAATCAAAAATAATCCGGACACATTGTATTTACAAAAAATAGAAGATCCCCTTTTAGAAGAAATCTTAGATTTTAACGATTTTATCATTCAATATTATAAAAATTCAAATTTTGCTTATATAGCATGGCAAGATGAAAATGGGATTATTGCAGGAGCTCCTGATTTTTTAAAACTTACAAAAATAAAAACTGATACATTCTTGTATAATATAAAAACAGAAAAATACAGATACTCATCATTTAATAATGAAAAAGTAATAGAATTTGTACTCCCCTTTATTCTCAAAGACTCGCAGATAGGAATTCTTCGCATTGGCTTCTATACCAATTATCTTGATAATCTTCTAAAAAAAACAAAAGTTCAATTCTTTAGCTTTTTTATAATATTAATAAGTTTTTTTATAATTATCATCGTAATAATAAATTATATAACCACCAAAAAAGAATTTTATAACCTATCAAACCATACTGGCATAATACTACAAAATATAGATGATGGCATTCTTGTACTAAACGAGGACTTTTCAGTATATTTTATAAATAAATCATTAAAAACAATACTTGAAACAGAAAATAATATAAATCAAATTCTAAATTTAGAACAAATATTAAAACAAAAAAAAGGTGAAATTAACTTAGAAATAAATAAGCAAACAAAAAATATTCTCTTTAATGTAAGAGAGCTCATAACTCTTGATAAGAAAAAACAATATATAATTATCATAAAAGATATAACAGAATTGAAAAAATTAGAATATATAAGTAGAAAAAAAGAAAGAATGTCTCTACTGGGTAGAATTTCATCTATGGTAGCACATGAAATTAGAAATCCTCTCAATAGCATTTATATCATAATACAAAGATTGCACTATGAATTTGAAGTAAAAAAAGCTCAAGAAGAATATGAAAATCTTATAAATATAGTTTATAAAGAAATAAATAGATTAAACAATATAGTTACAAAATTTTTAGAATATGGACGCCTTCCCCAACCTCAAAAGAAACCTTTTTTCATTAAAGAATTAGTAGAAAAATTAAATATAATACTTTCAACATGGCAATCTGAAAAAAAATTTTCATACGAAATTAACATACAAGATAATTTCCAGATCAATGGAGATGAAGAACAACTTTATCAAGCAATATTTAATATTGTTAAAAATGCGTTCCAGAATATTAAACCAAATGGAAAAATTATAGTTGATATATACAAAAAAGACAATTATATTAATATCGAGATGAGAAATGATGGTGAAAAAATTCCAGATCATATAAAAAATAAAATTTTTGACTTATATTTTTCAACAAAAGAAGATGGTAGTGGTTTTGGACTCCCTATAACAAAAAAAATAATTGAAGAGCATGATGGAGAAATTAATGTTTATAGTACAGAAAAAGAAACAAAATTTATCATCAAAATTCCAGCCTGAAATATGAAAAAAAATATTCTATTAGTAGAAGACGAAATCTATCAAGCAGAACCGTTAATAGGATTCCTAACAAAAAATGGTTATAATGTTAAAAACACACAAACTATTTCAAATTCAATAAATGAAATCAAAAACAAAAATTATGATTTAATTATCTCTGACTATAGACTAAAAGATGGAAATAGTGAAGAAATTTTAAATTTTCTAAGAAAAAATAACATCAAAACCCCTCTTATTGTTATTACTGCTTTTGGTAATATACAACTTGCTGTAACAATGATGCAAAAAGGGGCATTCACATTTATAGAAAAGCCAATCAACTTATCCAATCTCCTGGAAAATATAAAAAAAGCTATAGAACATAAAAGATTAATTCAAGAAAACGAAATTTTAAAAGAAAATATAAAAGAAGATAAAATTATCTATAAAAGTCATATTATGGAACAAATTTTAAAATTAGCTAAAAAGAGTGCCCAAACTTCTACAACCGTTCTTATAACAGGAGAAAATGGAACAGGAAAAGAACTTATAGCTAAATTCATACATAATAACTCAAATAGAAAACATCTGCCAATGGTAACTGTAAACTGCTCTGCTCTATCTTCATCTTTGTTAGAAAGTGAACTTTTTGGCCACGTGAAAGGAGCTTTTACCGGAGCTAATACAACAAGAATAGGTAGATTTGAACAAGCCAATGGAAGTACTATTTTCTTAGATGAAATTGGTGAAATATCTCCAGAAATACAAATAAAACTTTTAAGAGTCCTACAGGAAAAGCAAATTGAAAGAGTAGGTTCTAACACCCCAATTAATGTAGACATTAGAATTATAGCAGCTACAAATAAGGATTTACTCCAATTAATAAAAAAAAATAAATTTCGTGAGGATTTATATTATAGATTAAATGTAATCAACATTCATCTGCCACCTTTACGAGAAAGAAAAGAAGATATACCAGAATTGGTTAATTTTTTTATAAATAAATTCAATTCTATTCATAATAAAAAAATCAATACCATAACAGATAAAGCACTGGAAAAATTAATAAACTATAATTTCCCCGGAAATATTAGAGAATTACAAAATATAATAGAAAGAAGTTTTATTATTACTGATAAAAACTATATTGATGAAAATGATATAATCTTAACAAATCAAGTAAATAATGCCATAGAAATAGAAGACAATTTACCTCTTGCGGAAAAACTACAACAGATAGAAAAGACAGAAATAATTAAAACGCTAAGTCGTTTTAATGGAAATCAGACAAAAACAGCAAATTTTTTAGGATTATCCGAGCGAGTTCTACGATATAAATTAAAAAAATATAATATAAATTCTTCAAACTTTAAAAAATAATTTTTCTTCTTGCTAAAATACGATAATCTTTATATATAAAAAACATGGATTATAAAAAGAAAGCTATATATTTTATCTTTATTATTTCAGGTATAAGGCTAATTTTAGCGGGCTTATTTAATTTAGTACCTCAAGAGGCATATTATTGGCTATATATACAAAGGCCGGCACTAAGCTATTTTGACCATCCGCCAATATGTTCCTACACTATAGGATTTTTCACATATCTTTTTGGAAACAAAGAAATTTTTGTTAGATTAGGTATGATTCTATATTCTATTGGGATCAGCTATTTTATTTTTAAATTAACACATTTAATAACAAATAGCTATAAGGCTGGTTTCTTAACTCTTATTTTACTAAATTCTACTATTTTTTTTAATATTGAATCTATAATTGCAAAGCCAGATACCCCCTTACTATTTTTCTGGACATTGGCAATGTATTATCTTTACAAAATTCTTTTCATCAAAAATAAATGGAAATATTGGATACTGTTAGGAATATTTACAGGGCTTGCTTTATATAGTAAATATACAGGAGCATTTATATATTTTTCAGTGTTTATTATCCTCGTTTTATTAAAATCTAAAAGATCCTTATTATTAAAACCACAACCTTACGTAGCTTTTATAATATCAATTATAGTATTTTCTCCTGTAATATATTGGAATGCTACAAATAACTGGGCATCATTTGCCTTTCAATCTGCTAATAGAGCACATGGCATGTCTAAATTCACACTAAACTATTTTGGCCAATTAGTAGCAAGCCAATTATATGAACTCACTCCTCTTGTTTTCATTTTATTTATTTTAGTTACATCTAAACTACTAAATAAATTATATTTTTCTAAAATAAAAAGAGCTGCTTTTATCTTAGGTTTTAGTATTCCAATGATAAGCTTTTTTATATTTGTTAGTTTTACTTCACTGGTAAAAATGAACTGGTTAGAACCGGCATACCTTAGCCTCTTTCTCGGTGTTCCTCTACTCTATTATGATAAATTCAAACGTTCTACTCTTTTCAGAAAAAAAATATATATCGGCCTTTATATTAGTATTTTACTTATAGGTTTTACATTAGCGAATATTGTTTTCCATATAGTTCCAATAAAAAAAGGTGATACATGGAGCGGCTGGAAAACATTATCAAAAGAAGTCTTAACAGCATATGATAGTATGAAAAAGCAAAATGATGTTTTCATATTTGGAAATAAATACAAAATAGCAGCAGAACTTGCCTTTTATACCCAAATGGTAGATAAAATTTACGCACAAAATATATATGAACAGCCTGCCCTGCAATTTGATATATGGGATAATACTCATAAACTATATGGCAAAGACGCTATATTTGTTTATTCTAATTTTGAAAAAATGAAACATCTGGATCTTCTTAATCATTATTTTGATAAAGTAAAATTTTATAAAAAAATAGAAATAAAGTATCACACAAATACTCCTATTCTAAAAAAGATATACCAAAATATCGTTTTTCGAGAATTTTATATTTATAAATGCTACAACTATCATCCCTATAAAAATGGAGATTAAATATGTATAAATTTATTTTCCCCCTGTTAATTTTAATTATATTTCAAACAAAAGCGGATATTATCAATACACCGCATGCCAGATGGGGAGATTATTTACTACTGGGTAAATGCAAAATAGAAGATTTTAAAAAAGAACCTTTTTCAAAATGGTTTAATAAAAATTATAAAAATTATTCTCCAGATACCACATTTATTAATAAATTAAAAAATAATATAAATGACTTAGAAATTATAATTTTTCTTGGTAGCTGGTGTGGAGATAGCAAAAGGGAATTTCCCCGATTCATCAAAATATTGGATATAATAAACTTTAATTATAACAATTTACAAATCTATGCTTTAGACAGAAGAAAAGGCAAAGAGATGACAACTCCTACAGGAATAGAAAAAAACTACAATATAATAAGAGTGCCTACCTTTATTTTTATAAAAAATAATAATGAAATAGGAAGGATAATTGAAACTCCAGTATTATCATTAGAAGAAGATATGTTTCAAATTGTTATAAAAAATGATTATAAACCTAATAACTATGTTGAATCCCAAATTAATTTCTATCTCTTTAATAAAGGTGTAAAATGGTTCAATAAAAATTTAGATTCTATAATGGAAAAAATTCAATATGATATAAACCCGAATCTTTTAAATTCTTATATAGATAAATTAATAAAAACAAATAAGCATGAAGAAGCAAAAGCTGTTTTAAATCTTATAATTAAAATTTATCCTGATGATGATAGGCCATATAGAAAATTAGGAACAATTTATGAAAAAGAACAAAATATATCACAAGCTATTAAAGTATATCAAAAAGCTTTAGAATATTCCATACCAAAAGATTCTCTTTTAGAAAAGAAAATACACAAATTACAAAATACTAAAACCAAATAATTTTTACACAACTTGACAACTCAAAAAAACATTTTATATTAATTATTAATGGTAAAGAATAAATTTCTATTAATAATAATAGTACTAATTTGTAATTTATCTTTTGGAGATATAAAGAGTATCCCCGATTCTATTTTAATTAAAAAATCCGGAAAAATTGTAGATTCATTAAGAAAAAATGAAGTAGATGGTGAAACCATCTTTTTCTATGGAAAAAAATTATTTGAACTAAAAAAAGATGAAGATGCCAAAAAATTATTTGAATATTTACTTAAACAAAAAAAATTTTTATTGGAAAGTAATTTATATTTAGGTCATATTTTCTTAAGACAACCAAAAGTTTTTTTTTACCCTTTATATCAATTAAAAAAATTATTCAAAAAAGATCCTTTTTCAAAAGCAATAACATATTATACGCAAGTAATAAATCTATCGCCTGATTCAGTAATAGGATATTATTATAAAGGTATTGCTTATTTAAAAAAAAAAGATGAAAACGATCTCAAAAAAGGTTTTAAATTAATAAATAAAGGCATTGAGCTTAATAAAAATTACAAAGATATTCTTTTTCAAAAAGCAATTTTTCTATATAGACTTAATAAATATGGAAGTTCTATCTCTACTATATTAGACTATCTTCAGTTAAACCCGGATGATAAAGGAAGAGCATATTATTACATAGCTCTGAACTACCATGAAATAAAAAATATAAAAAAATTCACTTCTTATTTCTATAAAGCTATGGATTATCTATATGACGATGATATTGCAAATGAAATACTAAATTATATGTCTCCTTTATTAAATGAAAAAAAATATAAAGAAATACTCAAAAAAGATGCACATTCAAAAGCAATTTTTATAAAAAATTTTTGGATAACAAATGATTCCGACTTTAGCACAATAGAAAATGAAAGATTATTTGAACATATATCAAGATGTAATTATGTATATAAAAATTACGCTACAGATTTTGATAAAAGGGGCTTTGATGATAGAGGAATGATTTATATAAGATTTGGGCCTCCTTCTAATATTTTTAGATCAAATTATTCAAATACAGATGTGTATTCAAATGAAAGCTGGGTATATAAAAAAGGTGATGAAGAAATATGTTTTGATTTTATGCGATCAGAAAATACTTATAAACTTATACCTTCTCTTAAAAGTGCTATAAGGGATTATATGAAAAATTATAAATTATTATATAATCTTTATAGTGAAAGAAGTCATATAGGTCATGTTTATGAAAATTATTCAAATAAATTAATGTCAATAGGCATAGATAGAGGCTCTCAAGATGAATATTTTAGATACAATGAAATAGCACAAAATTATATTTATACTAATGCTGAAAAAATAGCCAAATACTCTAAAGATGTTAGTCAAACAAAAGCATTAGAAAATTATTTTAATATTATCATGCATGAATATCAATTTGGTAGCAATACAGATTCTACTGAAATCTATTTCGATTTAGCAATACCAACTCAAAGTTTATACCTTGCAAGAGCAAGTGATATTTATGCGTTCCTTAATCTTTCTATAACAATACTTGCCGAAAATATTACTACCAATGAAATTATAAGATTCGATAATCAAGAAGCTTTTTATTATAAAACTAAAAAAGATATCAGTTATTTCACTGTTTTCAGGCAAAAAATTAAAATAAAACCTGGCACTTATAATTTTATTATTAATGTCAAGGACCAAAATAGCAAACGTTCTGGCATAATAAGAAAAACAATAAAAATACTAAACTACTACAACAAATTACAACTGAGTGATATTTTTATTGGTATTCCTAAAAATAATGATTCTATACCTACAAATATAGAATATCTAACCCCATACCCATTTACAGTAATTAAAAAATCAAATAAAAATTTTGTATATTTCAAGATATATAACTTAAAAGAATATCAAAATTATTACAATTTTGATATTTCCTATAAAATAACATCAATAAAACCTCAAATAAACATCATAAAAAAATTCTTTAGATCTTTGAAAAGAGCATTTACAGGAAAAACACACCCATCAGTTGAATACACTATACAAAGATATGGCAAAGGCACAGATGCCATTGAATTCTATGAATTGGATTTAAAAAATGTACTCAATGGTGTAAATTTATTAGAAATAACTGTAAAGGATAATATTGCTGATAAAACCGTATCAAAAAAATATGAATTTACATTAATTGATTAAAACTCTTCTTGCGCCTGCAAACCTACTTTTCCAATATTTCTTTGTCAAACTGGAAATAGTAACTCCCTTAGAACTACTCGCATGTAAAAACTTATTGTTATTAACATAAATACCCACATGATTTATTGTTTTAGAATATGGAGTTTTCTTAAAAAATACAAGATCTCCAAATTTAAGCTGATTTTTTCTTATTCTTTCTCCTACTTTAAATAATTCTTTTGAAGTTCGTGGAATATCAAAATTCAATTTTTTTTTATATGCATAATATACCAATCCTGAACAGTCAAAACCTTTATTCGGATCTGCTCCCCCCCAAACATAGGGTTTAAATAATAAATTTTTGACTATATAATATAATTCCCACTGTTTTTTTAAAACTTCATTATTGTTTACTTTACTATGCTTTTTAACATTTTTAGAATTATTATTTTTTTGCTCCATTGTAGTAGTTTTCAATGTTGTATATCTCGGCGAAACTGTAGCAGCACAGCTAAATAATAAAAAGACAAATAAAATTAATAAATTTTTTATTCCCATACATCCATCTCCTTTTAGAAGAAACTATAAGCATTATATATGCCATTTTTATAATTAATTTATTATCAATAAATTAGAAGATATAACTAATAATTATTTCAACTAAATCCAGGAATTTTTTTCATTTTTTAATAATATCTTGCCTATATCTATAAATATCATTATTCTATCGTTTGTATATATTTTACACCAAAATAGGCATGGCAAAAATTTTTAAATTCATATATTCATTTTAGTATTGATTAATTTTGTAATAAAAATTTTGGTATTACCGATAAATGTTATAAACTTTTCACCTTTAACTTTATTTTGATTATATTTTAGGTGAAAGTATTTTTGATTTGCTATTGTTTTTCTAAATTAGAATATAATTAAATATTTTCTCTATTTTGCACCTCATTTATTAGTTATATCTTTTTTGGAAACCTGAAATTTTGATTTGATAGTGTATAATAAATTGTGTCTGATATAGAAATAATGTAAAATAAGAAGAAAAAAAGAAAGGAGAAAGAGAATGTGTAAAGACAAAAAGAGGTTAGCTATTGAAATCGATAAATATGTCAATTAGAGAATTAATTGTAGGAGATAGAGAAAATAAAGCGAATGAAGATATGATAGAAGAAATACTAAAGACAGTATTTAATACACTAATGCGAATAGAAAGAGAGATATTTATGGAAGAGAAAGAAGACAAAGAGAATAAATGTAACGGCTATTATAGAGGGATGGCAAAAGGAATAACAAAATATTTTAAGATAAAAGTAGCAAGGGACAGATTAGGGTACTTCAGACCGGAATTTCTTAATTGTATAGAAGAAGAGGAGTGGAAATTGAATGAATTAGCATTCAGACTGTATGTAAAGGAATTAAGTACAAGAGATATAAGAAATATATTTGAAAAGCTATATTCGAGAAAGTATTCAGCAAGTAAAGTGTCACTTAAGATAGCGGATACACAAACCAATATACATATAGAGAATTAAAAGTATTTATAAACAAATGGAAAAGAAAGTATATATGGATAGATAGAAAGTTTAAAAAAGGAATGACACAATTTACTTGATATTATCTATTAAGCAGAAATTTTTAAAATATAATAAAATTATAACATTTGCTTGATAATATGTCACTTGTTCTTTATATTT
>Ga0164318_10001030_pt1 | contig 23753 bp, 20 predicted proteins | sample GuaBasSedimGuay9_FD_113734 | JGI IMG/M metagenome (GOLD analysis project Ga0164318, IMG submission 113734) | Subseafloor sediment microbial communities from Guaymas Basin, Gulf of California, Mexico - Guay9, Core 4571-4, 0-3 cm | ecosystem: Environmental > Aquatic > Marine > Hydrothermal vents...
ATAGAAATCATTAGAAAATACAGAAAAAGACCTACACCAAATGTTCATTTAAATGATATAGAATATAAGAAGATTGAAAAAGAATTAATAGAGATACAAGAAGAACTGGAGAGAATAGAGTGAGCCTAGGAGAAGAATGTCTACTAATGTATGAAGCTGCAGAAAAGATGGGGAAAATGCAAACAATAGAGGCAGATAAGGGTGATGGAAATATATTATACTCAGAGTATGGGGAAGCAAAAGTAATAGGTGAGCATATAATCCTATAGTAATATATTAGTATCGATACTGACTACTATATCCCACCCTTATAATGCTTTGGTATATCTAAAGTCAATTGTAATTTATAGGCTTTTTTTAACTCTTCATCTGTTAATTTCCATTTAGTTTTTAGATATTTTATAACTTTTTGTTTTGAGTATTTTATATCTATTAGGGCTATATACCAAGAAGCACCTTTTATTTTTTTACCTTGCTCAAGATTTACTAAGGCTAAGTTTTTATAAGAATCTGCATATCCACCTTTTGAAGCTTTTTTATACCATTTTATTGCTTCTATTAAATTATTTAAATCATTTTTATATAATAATCCTAAGCTATGTAAAGCACGAATGTTACCCATATTATAAGCTTTTTTATACCAAAAAATTGCATCATCATATTGATGCAATTTTTTATATACTGACCCTAAGTTCAAAAATGTGCCTTTATCTCCACGGTTTATAGATTTCTTATACCAATTAATTGATTTATCATATTGCTTTAAAGTTGCATACATTAGTCCTATATTAAATGCTGCATCAACTGAACCAAGTTCATATGCTTTTTGATACCAATAATCAGCTTTTTTATAATCTTTTATATTTTCATCATAGATTAATCCTAAATCAAAAGCACTATCTACATCATTTGATAATGCTTTTTCATAAAGTATCTTACCATTCTTATAATTATCAAGCCGAGTATCATAAGCATAAACAGAACTTACTAAAAGTAAAAGTATTAGTAATATATTTTTCATTATTCAACCTCTCCATTAATAGCAGATTTCAATCTTGCTAGTTCATTTTTCATAGCATTTTTAATAACTTGTGGATTTGTTTCATAAGTATTTGCTATAAATTCCCGTAGTTCTACCATTGTAGAAAAAGAATTTATTTTACCTTCTAAAGTTTCATTAAATATTGAAGCTTTAAAGTTATTGCCACTTTGTTTGTTAAGTTTTGTATTTGCATTGTATTGAGTAGTGTTAAGTAGTAAGCTTTCATATAGATATAATTCTATATCAGAATTTTCAATTTTATCTTTTAGAAAAAACCAACTAACTTCTATAACTGCGATACCACCTAAAGCCACAAATGCTGGGGTAAATAACAATCCAACATAAATAGCATTTTTTAATCCAACTGAAATAAAATAATCATCATTTTTTTGATAGTCTATGTTGTTAAGTTCATTGACTGCATTTGCTATCACTCCAATTAGTCCAAATCTAGCAATAACTTTCATACTAGATGGAGAAACTATCTTGTCTATTTTTGAGATATGCTCTAAACTTTTTGGGATAGATTTTGCCATAGGGGCAATTTTATCTGATTTTACAGCTAATTGAGCTACATATTGTGAAGCTGAAATAGTATCTTCTGCTACACCTATTATATTATGAACTTTTAGTTTCTCTTTACTTTGTGCATATTCTGATATTCTTCCTACTGCCATAAAAAATGATAGTGCTTTTGTTGAGGCTAGGAGTTTTTGATATTTTGGATTGTTTTTAATTCTTTTACCATCTAAATTTTCTCCTGCTTCACTCCCCATATCATCAAAAGTCTCATCAACCTTATCCAAATAAGAACTAACCCCATCTATTTGTTTTAAAGTAGCATAAATCTCTTCACTTGTAGTTTTGATTTTTAAATCTTCTGCAAAGTTGTTGTCTAATAGTTTTTGAGTTTTTATCTCTTGTGTTGGTACTGTTTGTTTAAATGTATTTAAAAAACCATTTACATTATTTTCTCTATCTTTATTACTGGCATCACCAACTTTTGCATGTGTTATAAGTGTATAAAGTGCATTTAGATAATACTCTTTTATAGGTTCGTTATCTAACTTTTCTGCTTTCTCTTTCCCTATAAGATTTAACTGTTTAGTCAAGTGAGTTATTAAGTCTGAGATATGTTTATTATCAGTATTGAAAACAGATAAAGCTTCTGTTTCTTTATCAAGTTTGGCTCTTGGAGCTATAAGCATATAAGATAAATTTAAAAGATAATGATTGTAATCATATTTATCATTTTCAACTATTGTTAATTTTAAATATTTATCTAAAAGAGTTTTAAGTTCTGCATTTTTAAGTTGTTTTTCTATATCTGGTAAGATTTCACTAGGTGTTTTTAAACCTTTATCATAATATACTTTTTGTTTGTTAGTTCCTGTTTTTAAAGATTCAAAATTTTCATAAAACTTTTGATTGTCTTTTGGATTAAAGGCTATATTTTTAAGAACTATATCAAGAGTTTCAAACTCTTCTAAAAGTGGGTTTTCTGTTGAAAATATATTTATCAATTCACTTTGATTTGTTACTATTGTTGATACATCATCTAAAGTTTTCTTATTTATTTGTGGTAAAGATGTAGAGTTTTTTAGTAAATAATAAAACTTATCAGCTTCAACTTTCAATCTACTAGATACACTATCTTTATATTTAGGAGAATAACAAAGTGAAAAGATTAGATAAGCTAAAGCTTTTTGATGATTAGATTCTAAATCTTTATGTTTTGTAGATGATATAATAAAATACTTATCTATAATATGTGGTTGGCTTTTATGATTGTATCTTCCATCACTCAAATCAAGTCTAAGATCAGAATAGTTTTGAAAGAAATCATTATCAATAAACTTCAACTCATCATAATACTCAGAAGCAATCTTTGCATCAAATACAGGAAATATATTTTTCCCTATCATATTTTCTTCTATTATTTCTACCATATCTTCTTTGGCAAATTGTATTAAATTTTCATAATGTTTATGAAGTGCTTTTCTTTGATTTAGAGATTTATCTCTTTCATCTTTAGAAACATATAAATAATCCAACATATCAGCTACAGCATAAGGGTATTGATTTTGTCCTCTTATGGTGTCTATGATAGGTTTATTTTGACCATAGTACATATGATATGAAAACTCATAATCATTATATAAATCTTCAACTTCACCTATAGGGTCTGGTATATAAGTCACTATGTTTAAGTATTTTTGTTTTAATGCTTTTGCCTTATCTTGAGATAGATAAAGTTTTTTTAAATCTTTTTCTATATAACTAGGAAGTTTAGAATAGTTTTTGTGGTGTTGAATATACAAATTCTTACTATCAGTAAGAGTTACTTCAATGGCTGTAAAGTCTCCTAGATTACTTTTAGTAAGCTTGATATTTGAATAAATAAATTTAACAATACCTTTTTCTTCATAACAAGGGATATATTTACGAATAACTCCAGTCTTAGTATCTTTAAATTGAACCTTTTGCATTACAGGACAAAATAAATCTCCACGGTTTATAACTTTATACTCAGTAGTAATATCACTAATAGTTATATATAAATAAGCATCAGTTTTAGTAACAACCTTATCATAAGTATAAGAATCATTATCCTTACCAAAATAGTTTTTTATAACTTTAAAATCTCTAGCACCTCTTAAAGCTTTTACTTCACCACCACTCATTCTAAGAGGAAACAATCTAAACTTTTCTTTTTTAATAAATATCTTCTCATCAACAATAGCTTCTTCAAGTTCTACTTGTATGATATCTCCTCCACTACCACCAGATTTTCCAGCTATTGTACTTTGAGTTTGTCCTGGATTGGATAAGATAAGTGCTGCACCTTTATTCGTCTTACATCCATCTATTGTTAGTAAATAATTTCCACCTTTATTTGCTACATTTGTTTCAGTTGTAGCTGAACTTATTGAAGCTACTTTTGTACAAGGTGATTTTTTAGGACAACCAGAAATTGGAGCTCCTACTAAATCTTTATTGTAAAGTGGTTTTTGTCCAGCTATCACATGATTTGGAACACTTGAACTTAATCCAACTTTTCCACCATGAGCACATAATATCGACCCTGATTCTATTACTATTGGTTTTCCCGCCATCTTAAATCCTTTATATAAATAAAAATATTATGTATTTTACTTAAAGTAAAGTTATTTATTGATAAAATCATAATATTGTAAATTATAACACTAAAAACTAGAAAATGGAAGGTAGTCAGTGATAGAAAAAATTTTAGCTCCAATTAATGAATTAAATCCTTGTGGTATAGATTCTAAATATGAAGATAGTTTCCTTTCTCTTGAATCAGAAATAGACAAGTCTAATTCAATGATTCAAGATATAAGTACTGACTGGACAAAGGTTTATAACAAGTCTTTTAATTTATTAACAACATCAACAAAAGATATAAAAGTATTTTGTTGGTTGATATATGCAGTTTGGAAAAAAGAAGGTTCAAGTGGGCTTGAAAAAGAATTAAAACTTTTTAATACAGTATTAGTAACTTATAAAGATGATTTATTTCCAAAATCTCAGAAAATAAGAATTTCTTCTTTGCTTTGGTTAGAAGAATTATTAAATGAAGAAATGCTAGATGAAAGAGGAGGTATAGATATTGCACTAAATGCAGAAAGTTTATTTACTATTTTTAAAGAACTAGAAATAAACTTTGCTATTGTAGTAAAAGAGGAAGTGTCTATATTTAAAAAACTTCGTTTAGCTTTAGAGCAAAAGATGAAGTCTAATGAACCAAAAGAGATTTTAAACTCTGATACATCTTCTAATACCAAAAAGGTTACAGAAAATATAAGTACAATAAATTCAGATGATGATGCTTTACAGATGCTTCAAGTTGTAAAGAAAAATATCACATCTTTACATAATTATTATAGAAGTGAAAATTCTTCAGATATTCGTCCTATTCGTTTAGTTCGTTTATTAGCTTGGTTAGAGATAGATTCTTTACCTATAAATGAAGATGGAAAGACACATATTAATCCACCTTCTCAAATGAGTACAAATAATATAGATGAATTAATAGAAGAGGAGAAATTTGATGAAGCATTAGATAGTTTAGAATCACTTATCTCTCGTTCTCCTTTTTGGTTAGATGGACATTTTATAGCATTTAATCTATTAATGAATATGGGACATACTGCTTGTGCATTAGAAGTTAAGAATATATTAGTTAGTTTTGTAAAAGCTGATAATAATATTTTAAAATTATCTTTTAAAGACACTACACCATTTGCTTCTATTAAATTAAAGAAGTGGTTATCTGAAAGTATGGAATATGTAGTAAAAGATAATAATACTGATACTGAAAATGTAGAAGATGAAAAAAAGCAAGTTGTTGAAAAAGCATTTATACTTGCAAAGAAAAAACAAATAAAGGAGGCGATGGAACTATTACAAGGTTGCCATATCAGTGCAGTGAATATGGAGGAAAAATTTTACTGGTGTTTAGTTAAAGCTGAACTAGCAGTAGAATTTGGAAAAAGCAGTGTGGCTTTAGCCTTGATTGAAGAGTTAAAAAAAGATATTGAAAAATATAATTTAGATGAGTGGAAACCAGAGTTGTCATCTAAAGTATATTATATATATTTAACTAACTTTAATCGTACACAAGTTGATATTGAAGATATTAATATAGTTTATGCTCGTCTTTGTAAAATTGACATAAAAAAAGCATTAGAAATCAAAATTTAAATTAAGGAAAAAAAATGAGTAAACAATCAGAGTCACCAAAAGAAAGAATTAATGTTACATATAAGCCAGCTACAGGAGATCAGACAGCAGAGATAGAAATTCCGTATAAAATGACTATACTAGGTGAGTTTAATCCAAATGAGGAAGCTAAACCAGTAGAGGATAAAAAGGTTATAAGCGTGAATAAAAATAACTTTAATGATGTATTAAAACATCAAAACCTTTCACTTGATTTTACTGTTGATGATAAACTTACTAATGAAGAAGATGCTTCATTGACAGTAAGTCTTAACTTAGAAAATATGAAAGATTTCTCTCCTGAAAGTATAGTTGAGAATGTTGATGAGATGAAACAATTAATGGAACTTCGACAATCACTTATAGCTCTTAAAGGGCCTCTTGGAAATGTTCCAGCTTTTAGAAAAGCAATTGAAAGTGCAATTAGTAATGATGATGAGCGAAAAAAATTACTAGGTGAATTAAACCTAGAAGAACAAAAGTAAGGAAAAATAATGTTAGCAGAAAATTCAGAAAAAAATACAAGTCAAGCATCTGGTGATTTACTTGATAATATAGTATCTCAAACAAGTCTTAAACAAGAAGATGATACTTATGATGTAGTAAAATCAGGAGTAGGAGCTTTAATTGGTGAAATGTTAAAGAGTGAAAATGCAGAAGAAAAAGTTAATAAATCTATTGTTGATAGAATGATTGCTGAGATTGATGCAAAGATTTCTGCACAAATGGATGAAATTTTACATAATGAAAAGTTTCAAGCCTTAGAATCAAGATGGCGTGGATTATATATGCTAGTTGAGCGTACAGACTTTAGACAAAATATTGAAATGGAAATTATAAATGTTTCTAAAGAAGAATTATTAGAAGACTTTGAAGAGTGTTTAGATATTACACAATCAGGACTTTATAAGCATGTATATAGTTCAGGTTATGGACAATTTGGAGGAGGACCAGTTGGAACAATTATTGCAGATTATCAACTTTCACCATCAAATATTGATATGAAATTTTTAGCTAAAGTGGCTTCAATATCAGCTATGGCTCATGCTCCTTTTATCTCATCTGCTGGTCCAAAATTCTTTGGTTTAGATAGCTTTGAAGGACTTCCTGACTTAAAAGATATGGAAGATGTTATGAGTTCTCCTCAATTTGCTGCATGGAGAGGATTTAGAGAAAATGAAGATTCTCGTTATGTTGGTCTTACTTTGCCTAGATTTTTACTTCGTCCTCCTTATGACCCTGAAGATAATCCTATTTCTAAATTTGTTTATAAAGAAGATGTATCAGCAAATCATGAAGATTATTTATGGGGTAATACAGTTTATGCTTTTGCTTCTAAATTAACAGATTCATTTGCAAACTTTAGATGGTGTACAAATATTATTGGACCAAATAGTGGTGGTGCAGTTAAAGACCTTCCTGTACATACTTTTGAAAGTATGGGTGATATTGAGATGAAAATTCCTACAGAAGTTCTTGTATCTGATAGAAGAGAATATGAACTTTCAGAACAAGGTTTTATCCCATTAACAATGAGAAAAGGTAGTAACAATGCTGCATTCTTTGCTGCAAACTCTGCTCAAATGCCAAAAATATTTGCTAATACTCCAGAAGGAAAAGATGCTGAGCTTAACTATAAGCTAGGGACACAACTACCATATCTTTTTGCTATTACTCGTATGTCACATTATATTAAAATTCTTCAAAGAGAACATATTGGTTCATGGAGAGAGCGTTCAGATTTAGAAAGAGAATTAAATCAATGGATTAAACAGTATATAGCAGATCAAGAAAATCCATCTGCTGAGATTAGAAGTGAGAGACCATTTAAAGCTGCACAAATTTTAGTTGAAGATGTTGCTGGTGAGCCAGGTTGGTATCGTGTAAAAATGTCACTTCGTCCTCATTTTAAATATATGGGTGCAAGTTTTGAACTTTCACTTGTTGGTAAATTAGATAAAGATTAAGATAAATGGTATATAAGGGAAGTTTATTTGAAAGACTTACAGGTGGTTTAGAAAGTGGAAAAGGTACAACAACCGAAGAGGCACTTTATCTATCTGTAGCCAATAACCTTTCTCGTATATTTTCTACAAATGCAGGAAGTGCTCAAATCGCTGAAGATTATGGGCGAACTGACTTAAATAATATAGATATGAGTTTAAAAGATTCTATTGAGCACATTGAAACAAGTGCTGAAGTAGCTATTAAGAAATATGAACCAAGACTTTATAAAACCCGTGTTGGTATATCAAAAGATAAATTAACTGATAACCAAATGAATATTCATATTGAAGGTTTTTTACATATCAATGGACAAAGTAAAAAAATACATTACAAAGCTGATTTACTAAGTAATGGAAAGGTGAAAGTATATACAGATGAAGACTAAAGATTATTATATTAAAGAATTAAACTCTTTACGAGTAGATGGTGCTATATTTGCAAAAAAGAATCCAGGACTTTCATCTTACCTATCTAAAGAAGGTCAAGATCCAGATGTAGAAAGAATGCTAGAGGGATTTGCTTTTCTAACAGGGAAACTTCACCAAAAATTTGATGAAGAACTTCCTGAAGTTGCACATAATCTTATTCAATTATTATGGCCAAATTATATCCGTCCAGTTCCCTCTTATGCAATTGTAAAATTTCATTCACTTAAAAATGATATGAAAAATCAAAAAGTAGAAAAAGGCTTACAATTACTTTCAAAACCATCATCAAATGGTGTTGTATGTAAATTTAAAACTTGTTTTAATACAACAATTATGCCTTTAGAACTGGATAATATTGAATATTTAACTTATGGTAAAAAAGCAACTATTGAACTAGATTTAAAAATGAGTGTATCTGGTAACTTAACTGAGGTTAATTTTGAGACATTAAGACTATTTCTTGGTGGCTCAAAGTTTATGTCAAAAGAACTTTATCTTTATTTTGATAGATATATTGAAAATATAGAAATAATAATTAAAGATAAAAATAAAAAAGAGATAGATAAAATTACTATTTCTAAAAACTCAATATCAACAGTTGGATTTAATTCAGTAGAAACAATAATTCCATATCCTAAAAATACATTTGATGGCTATGTTATGATACAAGAATATTTTTGTTTTCCAGACAAACATCTTTTTATTGATATCAAAGATTTAGAAAATATTAAAAATATATCAGGTGACAATTTAAGTCAATCTGATAGTTTTAGCTTAAAGTTTAATTTTTCAAAAGTTCTTTCAACTACACAACTTCCCTCTACTGATGATTTTCATCTTTTTTGTACTCCTGTAGTTAATTTATTTGAAAGTGATGCTATTCCAATTCGTAAAACAGAAATAGAAGATGAGTATCTTTTAACAGCCTCAGAATTAAAAAAAGAGCAAAGTGAAGTTTTTTCTGTTGAAAATGTAAGAGGTTGGATTCCTAGTAAAAGTATCTATCAAGATTATCATCTATTTGAATCTTTTGGACATACTGATAGTGAAGGAGAATATTACTCTAAACATATTAAATTAAGCGAAACAATGGATAGAACAGATACTTTTTTACGCTTTGCATCATCTGGTGGTATTTTTGATGATTTAGAACATAGTTCAGCAACAGTTTCAGTAAAAATGACAACAACAAATAAAGATATACCTTCAACTTTACCTTTAGGTAGTTTAAGTGTAAATGACCCTATATCTTCTTCTGATTTAAGTTTTCATAATATTACAATTCCATCTCTGTCTTATCCACCACCTATAAGTGGGGATTTTTTATGGAAATTAATTTCCAATATGTCTTTAAATTATCTTTCATTAGAAAATATATCAACATTAAAAATGATATTACAAACTTATGATTTTTTTGGAGCAAATGATATTAGACAAAAAGAGAAAACAGATATTATATTAAGTGGTATAACTTCAATTTCAAATAAAAGAATACAGATGATATATGAAGGTCTTCCAATTAGAGGAATTGAAACAGAACTTCATATTGATCCAACAAAATTTATAGGAATTGGTGAAGCATATCATCTATGTTGTATTTTAAATGAATTTTTCAGTTTATACTCTAGTATAAACTCATTTCATAAACTTATTGTACATATTGAAAACCATGAAACATTTTCTTGGCCTGCAAAAATAGGAAATAAGGATTTGGTATAAATTAGATGTCTATAGCTAACATAAATAAACAAATAAAATTATCTGCATCAAAATATTCTTTATCACAAGGTGTTCGTATTTCTATGACGCACCTACAAAAGATATATCCATCAGAAAATCCACAAGAACTTTATGAAAGACTTCGTTTTAAGTCAAATCCTAGTTTATCTTTTGCAAAATCAGAAATATCAAAAATAGAATTTATCAATACTTCAAAGGGAAAAAATGCTGAAATAACATTAAATTTTTTAGGTCTTTCTGGTGCAACTTCTCCACTCCCTTCTCATTATTGTGAAATGGTTTTAGATAGCGTAGATACAGATGAAGTTTTAAAGGACTTTTTAGACCTTTTTAATCATCATATTCAAAAGATGTTTTATCCTATTTGGCAACGACAACGGTATTATATTCAGTATCAATCAGATTTATCAGATAAGTTTTCAAAATATATGTTAAGTATCTTAGGTTTATATTCTGAAACACAAGTAAAAAATTCTAGACTTAATTTTCAGAAAATATTACCTTATATAGGACTTATAAGTATTAAACAAAAATCAGCAGGAACTTTAACTTCAATTTTACGACATTATCTTGATCATCAAGAGCTTGAGATTGTGCAATGTATTCAGATGAATGAAAAAATTCCTAGTTGGCAATATGGAGAGTTAGGTGAAAAAAATTGTAGTTTAGGTTCAAATTTATTAATTGGAGAAAGTATAAAGACTAAAGCATCTAAATTTCAAATATTACTTAATAATATAGAATTTGATAGTCTATATAAGTATAGTATACATGGTAAAAAAATAGGAGAATTAAAAGAATTAATAGATTTTGCTTTAAATGAACCATTGGAATATGAGTTGTGTTTAGAGATTGATAAGAATAAGACGGAGCTTTTTGAGCTTTCAAAACATCATCTTGGTGTAAATTGCTTCTGCGGAGTAGTTAAAGAAGATGCAAAAATTATATTAAGTAGTTAAGGAAAATAATGAAGTTAGAATTACCAAAATTAATTCAGAAAATGGATACATTAACAAAAAAAGATTTAGAAAACGCAGGTTATAGATGTGTTTCAAGAGGAGGTAATGAAGTACTGATTGAAGATTTTTTATATGTTATGTTAGAAAATCCTACAAGTGTATTAAATGCATTATTATCTCAATATGATATTTCACAACAGAAGATGCAAGAAGCATTACAACATGGAGTAAAAGTAAGTTCTAGTGAAAGTATAAGCCCTGTTTTATCAACTCAGTTGATTTTATGGCTAGAAGATGCATATATTATCTCTCATGTTACTTTAGAACTTTTATATATCAATGAAACTTCACTTATCTTGTCATTTTTTGATAATACATCACGATATATTAATACAGCATACTTTAAATTATTTGCAGATATTCCTGTAAAAGAAGTTAAAATACTTTTAGAGGGACTAAACAGTGAAGCAATTAATAAGCTAACATCAACACAAAAGAAAGATATATCTACAAATAGTGAACTAGAAAAATATACAACAAATTTAACTCAATATGCTTCAGAAGGTAAAATTGACCCTGTACTTTGTAGAGATGAAGAGATTAAGCAAGCTATTGATATTGTACTTCGTCGTAGAAAAAATAATCCTATTTTAGTTGGTGAGGCTGGTGTTGGTAAAACAGCAGTTGTAGAAGGTTTAGCACTTAAAATAATCAATAAGGAAGTACCTAATTATCTTTATAATGCACAAATTCTTTCACTTGACTTAGGTGCTCTTCAAGCTGGAGCAAGTGTTAAGGGTGAATTTGAAAGACGATTACAAGCAGTAATTAAAGAGATTCAAGAAAGTTCTGAATTCATTATTTTATTTATTGATGAGGCACATACTTTAATTGGAGCTGGGGGAAATGAAGGTGGTTCTGATGCTGCAAATATTCTAAAACCTGCATTAGCTCGAGGTAACCTTAGAACTATTGCTGCAACTACTTGGTTAGAATATAGAAAATATTTTGAAAAAGACCCCGCACTTTCTCGTCGTTTCCAAAAAATTGATTTAATGGAACCTAGTATTGAGGAATCAATTACAATTTTAAGAGGTATTGCTAATAAGTATGAAGATGAACATAATGTATATATTGAAGATCAAGCACTTGTATCTGCGGTTCAATTATCTGCACGTTATATTACTGGACGACAACTTCCAGATAAGGCTATAGATGTTTTAGATACAGCTTGTGCTAATGTTAAAATATCTAAATCTAATGTACCTTTTGCTTTCCAAAAAATAGAAAATGATATTATTATTGTTAATCGTACAATAGTCTCATATAAAAGAGATATGGAACATGGGGTAAAAGATTATTCTAAAAATATTAAACTTTTAGAAAAAGAAAAAAGGACTCTTGAAAAAGAAGCTAAAAAAATAAATACTTTATGGAAAAAACAAAAAAATCATTTAGAGAAAATTATAAAGCTTAGAAAAGATGGTAATCAAATTCAATTAAAAAAAGAATATACCAAGTTTAAGTTATTACAAGAAAATGGAACTTATATTTTTGAAAATGTTAGTTTTGAACAAGTTGCCGAAGTGATTGCTTCATGGACTGGTATTCCACTAGGTTCAATGGTAGAGGAGCAAACAAAACTTGTATTAAGTTTAGATGAGAAATTAAAAGAAAAAATAATTGGTCAAGATGAGGCATTGTCTCATCTAAGTACATTTTTACAAATTTCTACAGCAGGAATGAAAAATGAAAATTCACCAGCAGGTGTGTTTTTATTAGTAGGTCCATCTGGTGTTGGTAAAACAGAAACAGCGAGAAATGTAGCAGAATTAATGTTTGGTGGAGAGAAGTTTTTAACAACAATTAATATGACAGAATTTCAAGAAAAACATACTATCTCAAGACTTATTGGTTCACCTCCTGGATATGTTGGTTATGGAGAAGGTGGTCAATTAACTGATCCTGTTCGTATCAAACCATATTCTGTAGTTCTTTTAGATGAAATTGAAAAAGCACACCCAGATATTTTAAATCTTTTTTATCAAATATTTGACAGAGGAGTTGTTAGTGACGGAGAAGGTAGAGAGATAAATTTTAGAAATACAGTTATTTTTATGACTTCAAATCTTGCAACTGATGAAATTACTAATTTATGTAAAGAAAATGAAAATATCGAGATGCAAGAATTAATAAATGCTATTAATCCAACATTGTCTTCTTATTTAAAACCTGCCCTTTTAGGTCGTATGAATGTAGTACCTTATATGAATTTAAGTGATATAGCATTAAAGAAAATTGTAAAACTTAAACTTACTTTTATAGAAAAACAACTATTAACAAAAGAGGTGAAGTTTAAATATGATGAAGATGTACTTGATAAAATTGTATTTTTATCAAATGCAATGGATACAGGAGCAAGAAATATTGATCTTATTATTAATACTAATATTATGCCTATATTATCTAAAACAATACTGGATTGTACTATTAAACAGTATTCACTAGCTACGGTTAAACTTTGTTTAGATAGTGATAGTAAAATTATTATTAAAAGTACAGTAAATAAAAAACAAACAAATCAATTATAAAAAAGGAAAAAAATGAAACTAACATTAACATTAGCATTAGCATTGTTGCTATCAATAACATTATCTGGATGCATATTAATTCAAGATAACTATACGCCACTGTATCAGGTGAAACCTGAGAAACAAGATATTGAAAAGAAGCAAAAATGGAATTAATACTAGATATTATAAAAAATGGTAAAAATATTCCTGAAAAACGTAATTTTCACTTTGAAGAAAAAGGTGGAAGTATTGGAAGAATAGAAGATAATGATTGGGTTTTAACAGATCAAAACTCTTATATATCAGGACATCATGCTACTATTATTTATAAGCATGGAAGTTATTTTATTAAAGATGAAAGTACAAATGGTACTTATTTAAAAAATCCTTATAAGAAACTTCCAAAAGGGCATCCTATAGAAATTAATGCTTCAGATGTATTTATTATTGGTGACCATGAGCTTCAAGCTCGTTATTCAAATAATGATTATTCTGAAGATGATATTATTAGTAGCTTTGAAGATACAAGTAGTAATGAAGATATTATTCCTAATGATGATTTTCTTTGTAATTCAGAGATTTTACCAGAAATATCTGAAAATATAAATATTATAGATACACCATTAGTTGAAACTATATTAGAAGCAGATGTTGAAATTCAAGAAGATATACTTGAAAATCATATTTTAGCACCTACATATTGTGAGCCTAAACAACCGCCTACAACAAAGAAAATTTCAAAAAAGAAAGATATAAAAAAGGAAACATCAATGAATAATGTTAATGATATGGAAGCATCTATTGCTATTTTAGAATCTAAATTAGGACTATCTATTAATTCATTAGATCAATCAGAGCGAGATGTAATAATGTCTAAAATTGGTGATTTTATTAATAATACACTTAACTATCTTCAAAATTCAATACAAATTAAAGATAAAATAAAACAAGATCTTGATATTTCAGCTCCTTACCTAGATACTGAAAACAATAATCCTATTAAGCTAGGATCAGCTGCTGCAAAGCTTTTGCAAGATGAAAATCAAGGAATGATACTAGGAATGATGCCAGTAGAAGAAGCAATGGCAAAATCATTTAATGAACTTGATTCACATTCTATAGCTCTTCATAGTGCAAGTAAAAACATTATTAAAATCGGAATGAAGAACTTTGCACCAAAAAACCTTGAATATAAATTTGAAACAAATGGGTCACTTCGTGGTGTTTTACCAAAACAGCAACTTATTTGGAAGGCATATGTAGATATGTTTAATGATTTAAATAAAAATCCAGACAAAGCTACTAAGTTAATACATGAAGACTTTAAAAGAGAATATGAGAACACTTCATATAGTCTAAAACTTCATATTAGCGATACAAGAAAGGGTCTTTAAAATGAAAATGAAATATATAGTAAAATCAATAGTTAGTATATTTATTTTACTAACATTTAGTGGATGTTTAAACAGTACAACACGCTTAGAATTAACAATTAATAGTAGTAATAATATTAATCTTGATAAAAATAAAATATCTACACCATTAATGCTTAGCTTTTATGAACTTGATTCTGCTGAACAATTTTCTAAACTTGATTATTGGGCAATTATAGATAGTAAAGAAAATAGATTAAGTAGTGACCTGATTTCTAAAAATAAACATATTATTTTACCAAATCAAGAACAAATTTATAAAATTAAGTTTGATCCAAAGGCAAAGTATTTAGGAATTATTGGTAATTTTAGGGATTTAAATAATAACTCAATATGGAGATATGTAATCAATCTTAAAAATAAATCACATAAGTCTGTTGAGATTACTATTGATAAATCTAAAATCAAGGAAGTTGAATGATACAGTACAGAGTAGTATGGAAAGAAGGACTTTTTATGCGTCCTCAACATTTTCAGCAAAGTGATAGGTATTTTACACATGAACTAATGTCACGAACAAAAGAAGTAAATTCAAATGTTTGGGGTCTTTTTGATATTGATATTGATACACATCATCTAAGTGCAGGAAAAATTGTTATCAATAATGCCTCTGGAATAATGCCAGATGGAACATTATTTTATATTGATTCTAAAATTGATTCTCTAAGAAGAGATATTTCAATTGAAGATATATCTAAATCATTTTATTTAGCACTTCCTATTACTACAAATAATAGTGATGAAATTCATTTTCAAGAACAAAACAATAGATTAACTCGTTTTATTGCTGAAGATATTAATAATATAGCAAATAGTAATGCTGGCGAGATGAGTGAAACTAATATTGTTGGAGCTAGGTATGATTTTAAGATTCTTTTAGAAGAAGATATTAATGATGGATATGTAAAAATAAAAATAGGAACAATTGGAGATGTAAGTGCTAGTGGAATAGTAAGTTTAGATACAGATTACTTACCAACCTATCTTCATCTTCATGCCTCAAAGAAATTACTTTCTAAAGTAAATGAATTATCAAGTACAATATCTTATAGAGCTGAAAAACTTGCTGAAAAGTTAAGTGATTCAAATGTTCAAGCAACAGAATTAGGGGACTACCTAATGCTTCAACTTCTTAATAAAACAAAAAGCCGATTATATTACTACCTTACACAAGATAGAATAAATCCATCAGAGCTTTTTCTTGAATTAACTTCTTTTGTTGGAGAACTGGCTGTTTTTATGAAAAAAGAGAAGAGAATTTTAACAGAATTTGAATATGATCATGAGTATCAAGGTGAAAGTTTTAATACTATTATTTTAGAACTTAATGATATGCTAAGTATGGTATTAGAACAAAATAGTATTTCACTTCCTGTTGAACAACAGAAGTATGGAATCTATATATCTAAACTTACAGATAAGTCTATGATTGAGACTTCAAGTTTTATATTTGCAGTTAAGGCAGATATGGATAGTGATAAACTTAAAAAAACACTTCTTTCAAACCTTAAAATGGGAACTATTGAAACTATTAGGGATCTTGTAAATTATCATCTAGGAGGTTTTAAACTTAAACATTTAACAACTGCTCCAAGGCAAATACCATACAAGGTTAATTATCTTTACTTTAAAGTAAATTTAAAAGCAGAAGATAAAGAAAAACTTACTCAATCAGGTGGATTTGCTTTTCATCTATCAGGTAAGCTACCTAACGTCGAATATACCATATGGGCAATTCATAATAATTAATATGGAGATTTAATAATGAGTACAGAAAATAACAATAAAACAATGTTAGTAGCAGTTTCAAATCAAACTGATAATTTAACAAATTTTAATCAACCAACAGAAGCATATTCTAATTTTAGAAATACTGCAATATCAAATACTAAATATAAAAATAATTTATATAATGGTACAAATAATACATTTTTACTTTTGTCTTTTAATATTTTTAAACAGATTAATACATTACAAAACTCTTATGATATTGGAGAACATCAAGATATAAGGGGTGCATTAGTAGAGTCTATTAATCACTTTACAGAATCTGCAAATCAAAAAGATATTGACAATGCTCTACTTGCACGATATATTTTATGTGCTTTTAGTGATGAAATAATATGTACAACATATTGGGGTAAAGATAATAACTGGGCAAATTCTAGTCTTTTAGGTCATTTTTATAATGAAACATATGGAGGAGATAAGTTTTTCCAAATATTAGAACAACTACTTCGTGCACCTGCTAAGTATGTAGATCTTTTAGAGTTAATATATATTTGTCTTTCTCTTGGATTTGAAGGAAAATACAGAATTCAAAATAGAGGGAAGATGGAATTAGATTCAATACGGGAAGGCCTTTTTAGACAATTGAAGATGATGGGAATACGAGATACAACTAATTTTTATTCATCACAAAAGGTATCATCTAATCGTAATAATGTCATATATAAAACATCTTATCAAATACTAGCAATTAGTATAGTAGTAATGCTTTCTCTAGCCTATGGAGTATTGACTTTTTCTCTAGTTAGTAAAGAAAATAGAACACAAGAGTTACTACAAGCTCAATATAAAAAATATAAAAAAGCAGAATTAACCAATTATAGAACATTAATAAAAAGCCATACAAACCAAATACTACAAAAGGATTTCTATAATGAATTTTAAAGAATACTCAATATTAAAAAGCCCAGTATTTTGGATAATATTTATTGCTTTTATTACAGCAATTTTAATAATTTTTGCCTCTCCTTATCTTTTTGAATCATTAAATAGTTTAGTGCTTAGGTTATTTATTGGTTTTGGTGTGTTTTTTACTACAATAATATCTATACTTCTATATACTTTATTTGTTAAGGATGAATTTAAAGAAAAACTTCGTAACTTAAAAGAACAAATGAAGAAAAAACAAGAGTATTCCGATATTGCCAAAGAAAAAGTCGAAGATCTAAAAATACGTTTTAATGAAGCTATGCGTATTCTTAAAGATTCTAGTATTTATAAGAATAAACAGACAGTAGGTTATGAATTACCATGGTATTTAATGGTTGGTTTAGGCAAAGAGGGAAAAACATCTATACTTGATAACTCAGGACTTGATTTCCCTTTAAATATTAATTATGATCAAAATGAAGAAGATGAAGAGTCTCAAAAAACATTTCAATGGTATTTTGCTGAACATGCAATTTTTATTGATATGCCTGGTCGTTATATATCTAAAAATCGTACTGAAGATGATCTTATTTTATGGGAATCATTTTTAAAACTTTTTGGTAGAAAACGATGGAAACGTCCTATTAATGGAATAATTTTAACTATTAGTGTAGATACTCTTATGAATAAGAATGAAAATGAATTAGAGCAATATGCAAAAGATTTGAGGGATAGATTTGATGAAATTTCTCATGCTTTTGTATCTAATATTCCTATTTATCTTTTAATTAGTAAATCAGATGGTATAGTTGGCTTTAAAGAATATTTTTCAGATATTAGTGATGATGAAAAAGCAGAAGTTCTTGGAGTTACATTTGATGAAGAACAAGTTAATATAGATAACTCAGTTGTAAAACCTGAACTAGAATCTCTTTTATTAAGATTAAATAGTTCAATATTTGATAAATTAAATAGAGAGTGGGATACAGGTGCTAAGTCTAAAATATTACTATTCTCTCATGAGCTGTCTAGTGTATTTGAAAGATTAAATATGTTTGTAGATATGGGTTTTGCACAAACAAGATATCGTAAGCCATTAATGCTACGGGGGATATATTTTACTTCAGTAGCAAATGAAAATGAACTTTTATCTTCTCAAGAATTTGAACAAAATACCTTATCATCATTAAAAGCAGGAAAAGGGATGTTTATTCAGAAAATACTTTCTGATGTTATTTTTCCTGAAGCTGATATTATTAAAATGGATACAAATTATAAAAAAAATCAAAGAATTAAACATATAGGAACTTTTATATCGTCTATTTTAATTGTAGCCATCTCTATAGTTTATTGGACTCAAGATTTCAATTCACGGCTTATCTCTTTAGATGAATCAGAAAAAAATATGATTCGCTATAATAAAGAACGTATATTGATTTTAAATCAAACTAATTTTGAGAATATATTATTAGCTTTAAATAAAATTCATGCAATCCATATTAACAATAACGATTATATGGAAAATGAAATATGGAAAGTTGCTTATTTTAAAGTTGCTGATAGAAATATGCTTATTAAAAATCACTACAAGGAGTCTTTAGAAAATATTCTATTGCCACTTGTTGCAGACTTTATGGAAGAGCAAATTAAGGTAAATATTGGGGATTATGATTTAACATGGGATAGTACAAAGGCATATACTATGTTAAATAATGAAGAGCGTCGTGACAATGCTTTCCTAAAGGAATGGATGGCATCAGTTTGGTCACACCTATATCCAAATATGAATGAAGTACAAAATGAGCTAAATCTGCATTTTGCAAATCTTCTTGAATACGGTTTCTCTCCATATCCTCTAAGAAAAGAAACTTTATTACTTTCAAAAAAACACCTTTTAGAATTTGGACAAGAAGCCCTTATTTATAAAGAATTAAAAAATAAAGCAAAAGAAAAAAATCTAAGAAATTTTCGTTTTTCAGAATCACTAGGTTCTTATGCTTCTGCTTTTCAAGGAAGTGATTATATTATTCCAGGCTTTTTTACAAAAAAAGGTTTTGAAAATTTTATGATTACAGATGGTAAAGGACTAATCAAAGAATTAGTAGCCAATAACTGGGTGGTTGGGTATTCTTCAGAATTAACTGATATTGAGTTAGATGAAATGTATGAAAAAGTACAAAACTACTATTTTATCGATTATAAAAAACACTGGGCAACAGCTTTAAGTTCTTTAAAAATTCCTAATTATAAATCAATTTCAGAAATAAATAATCAAATGACAGTTTTAACATCTGGAACATCACCTATTATAGGTGTACTTCATGCATTAAAAGAAAATACATTAATTTATACACCAGCTGAAAAACTTCAAATAAAAGCAAATACAAATATTAAGGGAGGAACTGCTATTTCAGTTACCTCTCGAAATGCAATAGAAAAGGCAAAGAAAATTACCAAAAATACAAATATAAGAAATATTAGAGAGTATTTCTCTGTGTATAATAATCTATTAGGAAAAGACAATAAACCTACTGCTAAGCTAGAAACAGGACTATCAAAACTTAATACTGTTTATCAAGAAATGACAGCAATTTATGGTTCTGTAACACCAGAGAAAGATGCTTATACAATTGTAACAGATAGGGTTTTAGGACGTCATGAACCAATTGTTATGCAAGTTTCTGCTTTACCTAGACCTATTGATAAGTGGTTTAAAAGTGCACTTAAAAATGACTGGGAATATTTACTATCAAGAACCAGAAAATATATTAATAGTAAATATACAGAAGATGTTTTAGGATATTATAATGATAAAATAAAAGGTCGTTATCCAATTAGAAAAGATAGTAGAAGAGCTGATATTAGAATACAAGACTTTGAAGAGTTCTTCAGAAAAGATGGTATAGTAGATACTTTTTATGAAAATTATGTATCTGCATTTGTAAAGATTAATGTTAGAAGAGGAACTTATCAGTATCTTACTATTGATGGAAGCAATATGAATATTAGTGAAGATTTTATGAAAGCAATGTTAAATGCAAAAGCTATTAAAAATATGCTATTTACAAGAGATGAAAATATTCTAAATACTAGTTTTTACTTTAAACCAAATTCTTTGGGAAGAAAACTTTCACGTATGGAAATTTTTTACAATAAAGAAGCAATATCATATGAGCATGGACCTATCCAGCCTCAAAAAATAATATGGCCAGATGAAAGTTTAAGCAATAAAGCAAGGTTTGGATTATTTGATCTTCAAAAAAATAGTTTAGTTAGAATTAGTGGAAAAGGTGAATGGGCATTTTTTAGACTTATAGATAAATTAAATATAAAAAGCTATAAACAAAGAAAAAATTTAGATTTAATTATTATTGAATATAATAAAAATAGAAATAATAGTTCATTTATTTTAACAGGTAAAGGAGTAAAAGTATTTACAAAAGATAGTCCTCTTACAAAATTTAAATTAAATAATGAAGGACTATAATGAATAATAATACTAGTTATTCATTTACTCATCCTGGACATATTAGAATGACCAATGAAGATGCTTATTTTAGCAATGATAATTCAGGACTATGGATTGTTTGTGATGGAATGGGGGGACATCAGGAGGGAAACTTTGCTAGTCATCTTGTAACAGATATTTTTGAACAGGTAAAACTAAAAGGTACCTTTAAACAAAATATTGAAACTATTAATTCTCAGTTTTATAATATACATCGTATTTTACAGAAAAAAGTAGCCAAACTTGGAATAAATGCTACAATAGGAACAACATTAGTACTTCTATTGATTGAAAAAGATCAAGCTGCTATTATGCACTCTGGAGATAGCAGATGTTATTTAGTAAGAGATAATATTTTATCATTAGTAACTAAAGACCATGCTCATAGCATTAATAATGAAAATGGAACTCGAAAAGTATTAACTAAAGCATTATCGGCCCCTGGAAAACTTTCTATAGAAATTAATAGATTTCAGATACAAAAAAATGACATTTATCTTTTATGTAGTGATGGTTTTTATGATAATTTAGATAATAATATAATTGAACATGGTATGCAAATGAATAGCTTAGAAGAAAGTATAAATTTTATGAGCTCAAAAGTACTAGAAACTAAAGCAGATGATAATCTTACAGCAACATTAGTTAAAGTAAAATCTTAATCAAAATATTATGCTAAATAAACGCTATACATTAAATGAAAAAATTGGAGAAGGTGGACTAAGTATAGTTTATGATGTTAATGATATTTATGCTCAATACTTTAACGATAATAAAAAACTTATTGCAAAAATCCCATCAAAGAAAATTATTGATAAAAAAGATATTTCAGCTTTTGTTTATTCTGAATATTCATTATTAAGTGCATTACAGCATGAAAATATTGTAAAAGTAATAGATTTTGGAATAGATGAAGAATCAAATACCCCATATATAATTATGCAAAAACTAGAAGGTAGCTTACTTGTTAATATTGCACTACATGAAATTAATTCAAAGATGAAATATAATATAATTTCATCTTTATATAAAGCAATAAAATATATACATCAACAAGGAATAATACATGCTGATATAAATCCTACAAATATAATGATATTACCTGATGGTAATACCAAACTTTTTGATTTTGGAATATCATTGAATATTAATAATGAAGATTATAATTTTTCATATACAAAGATGAATGCATATAATCCAATCTATACTGCTCCAGAGCTATTTGAGAATCAACAGCCATCAAAAAAGACAGATATATTTTCATTAGCTTGTGTTTTGTATGAATTATATACAACTAAACTTCCTTTTAGAAATTCATCTATTGAACTTTTAGATAACCCAGTAAAGTTATCTCAATTAATAAATATTCCATTATTACAAAGAATTTGGTTTAAAAAAGCATTAAGTTATAATCCAAATAAAAGACCAGATACTATCCCTTTGACTATTCGTCTAAAATCATATTTTAAAAATTGTATCTTTTGGTAACATATAAAATTAATATTCCTATAATAATAGTAATTAGGTAACTTTAATTATTATTATATTATACTATTTATACAAATCAACAAGAAAAAGGAAACAAAATGGATAATCCAGTATACATGTCAATCGAAGGTAGCACACAAGGTAATATTACAGAAGGTGCAACAACACCAGAATCAGTAGGAAATATTTATCAAGAGGGTCATGAAAATGAAGCAATTGTAAAAGCGTTTACTCACAACATCAATATTCCAAGAAATACTACAACAGGTCAGCCAACAGGTCAAAGAACACATAACCCATTAGTTGTAACAAAACCTATAGATAAGAGTTCTCCTCTTCTTTATAATGCACTAACTAAAGGTGAAACTTTAAAGAAAGTTGAACTTAAATGGTATAGAACTTCTTATGCTGGTAAGCCAGAACATTTCTATAGTATGATTCTTGAAGACGCAGTTATTACTGATATGAATGCTTCAATGGCATCTCAAGAAGATACATCAGCAGGTCAAGTAATGCCAGTTGAAGAAGTGTCATTTTCTTACAGAAAAGTTTCTTGGAGACATGAAACAGCTAGTACATCTGGCGAAGATGACTGGAGAGTAGGAGTAGGAGCATAAGTTCCTATTTATTTTTTGGGGTAACCCAAGAAATAAATATTAATGTAAGCAGTTGCCAATTCAACTTTTTACACTAATATTTATTTTTATTCTTAAGGTAAACAAATGTCTAAACTGAATACTTTATTAAGTAGTAAGATTAATAATAATACACAAGTATTACAAATACCAGAACAACAAAATATACTAGAAAATGTAGGTAAAATTTTAGGTGGTAAAGTTAGAGATAAAAAAGCATTAATAAGAGCTTTTTCATTGTATGCTAGTGTAAAATATATACATCAATTGATAATGAAAGGACAAAATCTAAAATGAAACTACACAATACAATAACAGCCCAACTAAAACTAACAGACAATAGTCAAGACTCATACAGTGTATATACATTAACAGGTATAAGTAAAGTACTACAAGGCTATAACTTCACAATAAGCTTTGTAAGTGATGAGATAATAAGAGTAGAAGATATCGTAGATACACAAGCAGTATTGTCATTAAGAGATGAGATAAATCCCTTAAAATCTAAAAAGATATATGGACAGATATTAGAAGCTAGA
>Ga0164318_10001032_pt1 | contig 23749 bp, 14 predicted proteins | sample GuaBasSedimGuay9_FD_113734 | JGI IMG/M metagenome (GOLD analysis project Ga0164318, IMG submission 113734) | Subseafloor sediment microbial communities from Guaymas Basin, Gulf of California, Mexico - Guay9, Core 4571-4, 0-3 cm | ecosystem: Environmental > Aquatic > Marine > Hydrothermal vents...
AATAGCAATTAGCCTAAAAAAAAGTAAAGTTTTTTTCATAGAAAGTAAATTTTATACGTTAAAAAATATTTTAATTTGACGTTTATTAATTTTTCGCATGTGCAATTTAATACAAAATATTGAAAATCAAAATATTTTGTTAATAAGTTGATGTCAAGAATTATTACACCTTAAATCTGCAAAGATTAAGCTTAATAATGATTTTTAAATTTTTCGCGAGAATTAACTTTCAATTTGTATTTTTGTATAAAAACAAACACTATATGAACATTCATTATATTTCCAATAAAAAATTAGATATTGCCACTCTTAAGACCATTCTTCATGAGAATTATCAGTTAGCACTTTCAAAGGATGCAAAAGAAAAGATTGTTATTTGTCGTAATTATCTTGACGATAAAATATCTAAAAGCGATGAAGCTATTTATGGTATTAATACCGGTTTTGGCTCTTTATACGACAGATCTATTTCTAAAAAGGATTTAAGCACTTTACAGAAAAATCTTGTTATGTCGCATGCCTGCGGAACAGGCGAAGAAGTACCTTTAGATGTGGTTAAGCTAATGATTTTTTTAAAAATTCAATCTTTATCTTACGGTAATTCGGGAGCACAATTATCAACTGTTGAGCGTTTAATAGATTTTTATAATAATGATGTTTTGCCTCAAATATTTCAATTAGGCAGTCTTGGTGCCAGTGGCGATTTGGCTCCACTTGCTCATTTATCTTTACCTTTAATAGGTATGGGAAAAGTTTATTTTGAGGGAGAACTTAAGGATGCCGAAGAAATAAATAAAAAATTCGGATGGGAGCCAATCACTTTACAATCTAAAGAAGGTTTAGCCTTATTAAACGGAACTCAGTTTATGGCGGCTTATGGAGTTTATCTTTTAATTGAAGCAAAAAAATATAGTTTTTTAGCCGATTTTATCGGAGCTATTTCCATAGATGCTTATGATGGCCGTATTGAGGCTTTTCATCCAAAAGTTCAGGAAATCAGGCCGCATAAAGGGCAGATAGACACTGCCAAAAATATCAGGGAAATTCTTGAGGGAAGTGAGATAATTAATCAACCTAAAACCCACGTTCAAGATCCTTATTCTTTCAGATGTATTCCGCAAGTTCATGGTGCTACAAAAGATGCTTTAGACTACGTTCAAAAGGTATTTGAAACAGAAATAAACTCTGCTACCGATAACCCGAATATTTTTCCTGATGATGATTTAATAATCTCAGGAGGAAATTTCCATGGACAGCCTTTAGCAATAGCTTTAGATGTTTTAAGTATCGCTCTTGCCGAATTAGGGAATATTTCGGAACGTAGAGTTTTTCGTTTGATTTCAGGCAAAAGAGGTCTTCCTTCGTTTCTGGTTAAAGAACCCGGCTTAAATAGTGGTTTTATGATTCCTCAATATACAGCAGCTTCAATTGTTAGTCAGAATAAGCAACTCTCTGTTCCTGCTTCTACAGATAGCATTATCTCGTCGCAAGGACAAGAAGACCACGTTAGTATGGGTGCTAATGCCGCAACCAAAGCGTATAGGGTGATGGAGAATATAAAACGGATAATTGCCATTGAGCTATTTAATGGTGCACAAGCACTCGACTTTCGACGTCCTTTAAAATCCTCAGTAGTTATTGAAGATTTTGTGGCTGCATTTAGGCGAACGGTATCTTTTGTAAAAAAGGATAAGCTTATGCATAACGAAATACAAAAAAGCATTGCTTTTCTTGAAAGTTTGGATGTAGAAGACGAAGATTAGCAAAATAAATTTCGTACTAAGACTTTTTGTCTTTTAGTTTAAGCTAATCGATAGAAATACCTATCACCAAGACATCATCCAATTGTTCATGTTCTCCGCGCCAATCAAGTAAAGCAGCATGTAGATGTTTGCGTTTTTCTTCTTGGTTTTCTATCAGACAGTTGTCGGATAGTAAGGCTTTAAACTTTTTGTAATTGAGTTTCTTTCCTTTTGGACCACCAAACTGATCGGGATAGCCGTCTGTAAAAATAAAAATCTTGTCGCCTTGCTGTAATTGGATTTCATGATTGGTAAATTTTTCCTTATCACGAGCATGAATACCAATAGGCATACGATTACCTTTTTGTTCAATCAGTTCGTTATTTCGGAAAATATAAAGAGGATTATAAGCACCGGAGAATTGTATTACATTTGTTTCTGTATCTAATACTACCAAGGCAATATCCATACCATCTTTCTGTGTATTCTTATCATCCGATTGATGTAGCGATTTAATTACATTTTCGCGAAGACGTTCGAGTATGGTTCCGGCTAAATATTTTTTCATTTGTCCGGTAATCTCATTCAAGAAAGCAATTCCTAACATGCTCATAAATGCTCCGGGAACACCATGTCCGGTACAATCGGCAGCAGCAATAATTAAATGCTTACCTTTTTTAGAATACCAATAAAAATCGCCACTAACAATATCTTTTGGCATATACAGAATAAAACATTCAGGAAAAATCTTATACAACTCTGTTTCGGGACGCATAGTTGCATGTTGAATACGGCGCGCATAATTAATACTGTCGGTAATATGTTTGTTTTTCTCGGCGAGAAGTTCGTTTTTTTGCGAAATTTCTACAGTACGTTCGGCAACTTTATTCTCTAATATTTCCTTTTCTTTTTGCAGTTTATAAATACGATAGCGAACAAAACTTATAGTAGATACAACTATAATAAATGTTACTAAACTAATAAACCACCAAGTTAACCAAAATGGAGGTTTTACTCTGAAAGAATAAGTTGCAGCTTGTTCAGTCCAAATGTTGTTATTGTTTTTTGCTCTAACTTTAAATGTATAGTTTTTTGCTGATAAGTTAGAAAAAGAAACATTTTCTTGTTTTGTAATAGGGCGCCAATCGGCATCCAAACCTTCAAGCTTAACTTGATATTCTATAGCACTTTCGTCACTTAATGAAATGGCATGATAGTTAAATAAGAAAGAATTCTGATTATAAGGAAATACTTCATCCTGAACAATCTGATGGTCTTTCAAATTTACTTTAAGGTTGGTGATATGAATAAATGGTTCCTTATCAAAGGTGATGCTTTCATCTTCATTAAAAATCATTAGTCCATCGGTAGCTCCAAACAGAACTTGATGATCAAGCATCTCCAATACTGCTCCTATTTTTGTTTCTATTCCGGTAAAGCCTAGTCTTTCGGTATAGTGGCTTATTAAGCCTGTTTTAAGATTGTATTTATTTAGTCCGTTGCTACTCCCAATATAAAGATTGTTATTATCATCAAAACGCAAAAGAGTAACATAGTCAGAAAGTAATCCACTACTTTTATCCAGTACTTTTATTAAAGTATCTGTCTCAAATTTATAAACGCCATTATAACTTCCTACCCAAATTTCTCCGCTTGGAGATTCTCCATAACATATAGGAGTTATCCCATTTGTTTTAACATAATGTCCAATAACATTATTTTCAATAAAAGATATTCCTCTACCACGAATCCCTACCCACAACTTTTCTTTTGAGTCTAAGAATAGAGACGAGATATCATTTCCTCCCAAATTATCAGTCTGAGATAAACGCCAAGTTTTTCGAGAATCAATTTCGTAATTAATTAATCCATCAACCGTTCCTATGTAGAGATTATTGTTTTTTGTAACAACCATTCCCGAAATAAGTTTAGCTTGACGAGGTAAATTAGAATTTAAAAAGGGATCGAAAATAAAAGCTTCTTTTTTTATGTCAAATTTTTGAATACCGGTAGTAGCAAATCCTATCCAAAGATTTCCTTGTGCATCACTTGTAATATTTCTGATTTTATCTTCTAGTATGTTGCTATTCTTTTTATTATATATTTTATCAACTTTGATATTTTTCTTATCTAAAACATTAACTAAAGCAATCCCTAAATTAGTTCCTAACCAAAGCTGATTGTCTTTACCTTTTTCAAGTGCCCAAACCTGATTATTGGGTAATCCGTTATCTTCTGTATAAGAGAGAAACTGTGCTCCTTTAAAAATACTAAAACCATTTTCGTGTGTGGCAATTAAAATATTTCCTTCAGCATCTTCTATTATTTTTCTGATGTTCAAGCCTTGGAGTCCGTTGGAAAGAGTGTAATTATGTGTAATTTTTTCTCCATCGAGTACACTTATTCCTCCTCCCCAAGTACCTGCCCAAATATTACCTTTTGAATCTTGAAATAAAGTACTTACAAAATTCTTTGCTAAGCCGTCACGATAGTCAAAAAACGTAAACTCATCTTTTTTAAAATCATATTTGTATAGACCACCATTGTATTTTCCTATCCATAAATTCCCTTGGCGATCTTGTAAAATCGATGCTGTTAAAAAAAATGAAGGGAAATTTTTAGGTCTAAAAAATTGAAAATTAATGCTATCGGCAGTTTGATATTTTAAATCTACATTAGTAGCGAAAAATATATCCCCATTGTTTAAACATATTGTTTTGTATATTTCATCGCTAAGACCTTCTTTACCTGTAAACCGTTGAATTTTTTGTTCCGGTTTTAGAGGGTTTGTAATATAAAATGCTCCGGCACCAACTGTAGATACAATAATACTTTTTTCGGCATTTTCAATAAAATCGGTTATTTCCCCTTTTGGATTAATAGAGTCATTAATTATTTGGGTAAAGTCATTATCTTGTTTTACATAAACATTTCCGCTTTCAAATCCAATCCATAAGTTATCATTGGAATCTATAAATAATGCTCTAACACTTGTCTCGGGCAAACCGTAATCTTTTCCGATAGATGTAAAATCAGTGCCGTCGAATTTGCTTAATCCACTAGGTGTTGCAATCCATACAAAACCGCCACTATCTTGTAAAATACTGTAAACCTTTGAGTTGGGAAGCCCTTGCTGAACACTATAATTTTCAAAATAGTATGTTTGAGCATTAAGAGTTAAGGGCAGACTAGCTACAACTAAAAAAACCAGCTTTAGATAATTATTCCAAAGCCGGTTTCTAAAACGACTATTCATCTTGAATGAGTTTTATTTTTCTTCTATTTTAGTTTCTTCCACGGTTGCCGCAGGTATAATTTCGGCTTGTTTTTTAATAAAGAAAAAAGTACCGTTTTCATCAGCAAAGCCTGCAATTTTTCCAAACTGTGGTTTTTGTTGACTTTCATTTACCACGGCATCCGTCACTTTTAATACAACAGCTTCAATGGGAACACATTGTTCAGAATCGTTTATTAATGTGTTGGCAAATGTTTTGGTAAATTGCGAATTATCCGAAGCTAACTCATATCCTGCAGAAGAAAATACTTGAGAGGATTTGTATTTTGTTGCTGACTCATCGGCACAACTTCTGATTTCTACATCTGCTCGCATAGCTTGATAAAAAGATGGTCCGGACTCACAAGCGTCTGTAATTACAAGTGTATGAGTAATATCTTTAGCATACACCTGCATACTGGCTTTTAAATTATTGATATTGAAATAGCTGAATTCATCGTTACGATCTGCATCTACAGGAATCCAATAACCAACATCATTTAAAAATTTACCATGACCGGCATACCAAATAACTAAGGAATTAACATGATTACGTTTTACTAAATCACGTAATTCAATAGAGAAAAATTTATCCATTTGAGCCTTGGTCATATTTTCTTTATGAATAATATTATGCACTTGATAATTGGAAAGGGCAGATTTCATTAATCGAATATCTTTTACAGGACCTTCCAAAGAAGCAAAAGATTCGTAGCTTGAGTTTTCTATAAATACTACCCAAGTCTTTCCCATAGGATTGTTTTCAGAAAGCAATGCGCTTTCACGATTCAGATAATATTCGCGTGTTAAAGTATTATCGTAAATATCGGTAACTTTAACAGTAATTTTAGACTGACCGCTAATATCTATTGATGTTGAAAAACCGGGATTCTTTTCGTTTCTGTTAAATGGAATAATTGCTCCATTAAAAGTAATCGACTTAATTAAACTTTCGTCTTTTACATCACCTTCAAACAATACGACCGGTAAATCGTTTTCTAATAAGACCTGATTATTTTCATCAGTAAAAGGAAAAACAAAAGATATATCTGGAGGTGTATTTTCAACGCGTTTAATACTGTATTTAGTTGTTGCAACATTGCCATAGGCATCTTCGGCAGTAACACTAAACTCATTACGATTAGTTAAATCTAATTTAGCAAAATACTCATAATTCCCATTATTGTTCAGTGGAACAACGTATTTACCATCGGGAGTATATTGATCGATAATCTCTCCGCCATTGATACTTATATCTTCAATGTCACTTTCTTCTTGAACAACAATTTTTATATCCGCTTCTTTCTGATCAAAAGTAACACGAATTTCATCGTTTTTAAAATTATCGTTGGCTATGGCAATTACCGGTTTGTTATTTTCTCTTTTTAATTCAAATAATCTGGATTTAGAATCATTTAAAAATTCAGGATTTATCTCTTTAACATTAGCAAGACTTATAATTTTCGAGTAATCTAAAATAGCTGCGTCTTTTCTTGCTATTACATCATAAGCTTTAGCTCTTTTATACAAAGCATAAACATTTTCAGGGTCTTGATTTATCACGTTAGAATAATCAGCAATAGCGTTCATATGCTGACTGAAATCTACATACATATCGGCACGATAATTAATTAAATCTAAAATATCATCATCGGTTTTATAAAGAAAAATTACTTTAGACAAATCATTAATAGCCTGAGAAAGGTCTAATTTCTTTTGATAAGAATAGACACGTGTTAGAAATGCTTGTTTATGATTTTTCGACAAGGCCATAGTTCTGTTGGCTTCTTGAATGGCTTCGTCGTATCTTTCCTGTTCATACAGTGCTTTTGCCAAATAATTATGGGCGGCTATATGGTTTGGATTTTTCTCTATAGTTGAGCGAAAGGAAGCTTCTGCAGCCTTGTAGTTTTTTAGAATAAATTCTAAATCGCCTATTTTATAGTAAGTTTCAGGAAGATCGTCTACATCGAGTGAAAGTTTAGCATAATGTAAAGCTTTTTCCCACTCCTTAATTGAATAGAGGGCTTTTATTTGTTTTGAATATATGAGCAAATCTTTCTTTTCAAAATTTAGATAATAGGCATACTTTTCAGCAGCTTTTTCGTAATTTTTTAAGTCGAAATTTAAATTACCGTTACTTAACCAAGCATCAACATTTTCTCGATCAAGTTTATTTACTGCATCATAATCTTCAATGGCTTTTTCCGGCTGATTGGTTTTACTATATGCTTGAGCACGATAAAAATATGCTTTAATATAGTTTTTATCTAACTCTATAGCTTTGGTAAAACCTTCTATAGATGGAGCGAACAAGCCTTTTTTAAAGTTCTTTGAGCCTGCTTTATAATGATCTTTGGCTTTTTCCTGAGCTTGTATAGCAAATGAGCTTATAAACAAGCTAATAATTAAAAGAATCGTTTTTAGTTTCATGGCATTTTATTTTTAGGGGATAATTCCATACTATTTAGCTAACAAAGTTAAAGAAAAAAGTGTGCAATACCAAGTATTTAGAATGATTTTTATATCTTACTTTTGATACAAGGTTTTTGTACCTTACGAAATAATATACAACATAAGTTAAAATATTCGTTATACTCTTATGTTTTTTGTTATTTTACTACGGAAATATTGGAAAAATGAAAATAAAAATATTGTTGGTTTTCTTAGTTTTAAGTTTATTTCTTGTTGATTGTCAGAAAGATGCATATACCCCACTGCCTTATGTAGAAGTAAATATTCAGATTTTTCCTAACTCCACTCAATATTTAGATTTGAATGCTGTTGGCGGATTTATTTATTTAACAGCGAATTATCCCAGTCGAGGAATAATTGCATATCGTGTTGGAGCTGCTGATTTTGTAGCCTTTGAGCGTACTTGTCCACACGATCCTGATGAATGCTGTACCGATAATGTTTGTTCTCGCTTAGTTGTTGAGGATAATAGATTATATATATCCGATCCTTGTTGCGGCTCTGTATATTTAATCCTTGACGGTAGTAATGTGAGTGGACCTTCGCAATACCCTTTGAAACAGTATCATACATCTTATGACGGAACCGTATTACGTATTTTCAATTAAATTTTAATACTTCCCAAAAAGCCAAAGTAAGGCGAGTTATCATCGATTAAATATACCGATCTTAAACCTATTTCAAAGGGAATAAAGGAACGTAAAAAATGAACATCAAAAAGTAAATCATTTCCTACTGAGCGGTAAACATCTTTATTGCCACTTATACTTTTTACTTCATCATAAAAAACAGCAAGTGTAATTCGTTTTATGTACAATAAGGAGCTTAAATTAAAGTCAGGATAAATTAATGGTAATTTATAATCTACCTTATAGCTGAATACGTTTTCAAAATTTAATCCGCTATAACCTCTCGCAAATGCAATTTGATCGTTATAAAAATAAGCATCACCAAAACGTTTTTGATAAGCAAAATAAAAGCGCAACCCTTGGTGTTTAGTAATTCCCGGAAAATAAAACAGAGAGCTGAATGCAAATAAATCACCACTTTCGTCAAAGGGAGTTTGTCGATATAAAAAAGAGAATGACTGTCCCCATTTTGGGTAAACCGATTGTTTTGGTGATAGTTGATAATTAGAAAAAGAAAGGGAATAATCCAGTACTTTATAATTGCTCTGTTGAAAATTTATTCCTGTATTTAATACATCCAACTGCTTGTATTCAAAATTTATTCGTGGCTGAATACGCTGATACCAATTGCCTGAAGTAAAAAATAAAGGAATGTAAATGCCATATTTGAAATTAGTTTCGTTATATCCTAACACAAAAGCGCTGTCTCTTTCTGCATCATAAATATTCCTTTCGCGATAGCCATATTCTCCGCTTAAACTCACAGCGGTATACCATCCTAAATATGTTGCATCAGCAAAATAAGTACCTTCTCTATTGTTTAAATCATATTTGTATCCCAAACTCAAAAAAAATGTGGAAAGCTTGTTTTGTGAATTTACCGAGATGCCGGGACTAAAGCCATAAGTATCCATCGACATAGTAAAAGGACCCCAGCTATGCGGATTAATTAAATGTCCTAATTTGCTGTATTTTTTAATTTCATATTTTTCTTGAGGGATGTTATCACTTGTGAAAACAGTGTCTTCTTGTTGGTGTAGAATTTCTGCTAAGGGATAATTGGTATTTTTTACTTCTGTAATCGGAATCCAACTTTCCGGTTTGAGTTCGGCTTTTGCTATTTGATTTCCATCAGAAGTGTATTCCGAATACAATAACTGTTGTTTCCATATTTGCGGAGAGTGGGCACCAAATGCAGAAGATGTAATTTGATAAATATTTTTTGTTGGTAAATGTAAAGCGTAGATATTGCTTATTCCCGAATATGCTCCTTGATATAAAACATAATCATTCCAATAAACAGCTTTTGTAATATCTATATCGCCAAAAGGCAATAAATATTTATAGTTGCCCGACAAAACATCAAATTCAATTATGCTTTTTCCTTGTTTATTTAAGCTTATTGCGATTATTTTTTTGCCGTCTTCCGACCAAGAGGGATAGCTAAAAAAATCATTAGTTTTTGTTGTATAAATCCTTTCTTTTTGTCCACCTGATAATTCAATAATAGCAAGTCTGTTTTGGCTGTTAATAGTTGATTCTGAAACAACAATTTTTGTGGCATCATTATTTAATGCAGGGGCAAAATAGCGTTGCTTAGAACTTATAATATGTTTTTCTTTTGTCTTTAAAGAGTAGGTAAGTATTTTAGTAAATGATTGATAACTCCATCGTGGATCAAATTCATATTCCGCCCAACAAATTAATCCGTTTTTTGAAGACAGCGTTTCCGAAAGATACCAAGCCGGAGTTTGTATTTTTTTCTCTTCACCATTTTTATTAATTAACACCAAGTGCCCTATATCATCGTAGGCTTTTTTATAAGCAAGTATCTGATTATCAGAAACAGGTAATGGATTTATATAATTGATATATGATGCAGAATGTGTTAAGAACTGAAAATCTGTTTTCTTAATACTCCTGTCTTGTTTTGTCCAAATGGAATCTAAATCAGACAAAACAGAATAATAAAAATCTTTTTTATTAAAACCTGTTGTATTTTTAATTGCATTAGAAAAAGGAGTAATTGAAAACGGTTTCCGAGCAACATTATTCAAAGCATTATTCCATAATTCGATGCCGTATTTTGCTCTACCATATCCTACCAAATAATATCCAAGATGATAATGTGTTGTGGTAAAATTTTTAAATGATCCGTGAGCGGCTTTATCATAAGAATAAATGCCTTTTTGCAAAAGTTGAGCTCGTAATTCCATTTCAAAAAATGGCTGACGACCTCTACCTGTCTTGCTTAAAGCTGTTTCCGTAACAACAGCATCTCCTTCTATAAACCACCAAGGAACAAATAAACCGTAAACTCCTACAGTAATTTGTTCTCCAAATATTGAGTATAAAATTTTAGTTATACCCTGATGCATTTTGTCTATTTGTACAACATGACGATACTCATGAATAGCTAATTGTTGGAACCATTCTTGGGCATAAGATTCTTGTGGAGATTGAGTAAACATTTCTATTCTACGTGGTGCCCATCCAACCTCTCCATTACTTTCTACCGATCTATTATGTAATAATACCGATATTTTAGGAGGCTTATTCTGTAATGTTTTCCCGTCTAATGCTTGTGCGTATTCCAATACGTTAGTCACGTAATTTGCTTGGTTTTCAAAACCTTCGGGAAATATTACCTGAAAATTTATACTGTTGATTTGTTTCCACTTAATATTTCCGGGACTTTGTCCTCCTGCATAAAATTGTCCTTTTGCCGTATTGAGAAACAAACTCATAACAAAAATGTACAGGATAAATTTCCTAAATATTATAGTGTTTTTAAAAATCATAAATCATTTTCAATAATTCACGAAATTAGTAAAAATAGGAATAAACAAATTTTTATAAGACTATTGTCATATATTAAAATGTACTACCTTTGTACTTTCTTCGTTTAACTTAAAAAGTTATTTTTTAACTCCCAAAAACAAATAATTGAAACTCTTAATTAATGCAATATAGGGCTAAAAATCAGTTGAAAGATTATGATTAGATTATCCGTTATCATTATTAGCCTAAACGAAGAACGCAACATAAGGCGTTGTTTATTATCCGTAAAAGCACTAGCTGACGAAATTTTAATTTTAGATTCTTTTTCTACAGATAAGACAAAAAAAATTGCCGAAAGTTATGGTGCTACAGTAATTCAAAAACAGTTTGAAGGATACGTAGCCGCGCGGCGAGATGTTGAAAGTAGAGCCGCAAATGATTATATACTGGCTATTGATGCCGATGAGTCTTTGTCGGAAGAGCTTCATAAATCTATAGTAGAACTTAAGAAAAATTGGATAAAAGATGGTTATTATGTAGCTCGTAAAACCAATTATTGCGGAAGATGGATAAATCACAGTGGTTGGTATCCCGACAGGAAACTCAGACTTTACAAGCGAGGGAGTGGAGAATGGACAGGAAAGTATGTACACGAAAAATATATGTTATTTCCTGATAAAACAACCGGAATATTGAAAGGAGATATGCTTCACTATTCCTATTATAAAGAAAAAGAGCATTGGGCGAGAGCTGACAAATATGCCAATTTAGCTGCTCAAGAACTTTTCGAAAATGGTAAAACAACTAGTGTTTTTCAAACATATTTTAAAGCTGTTGTAAAATTTATGCGCGATTACGTGAAAAATTTAGGCTTTTTAGATGGGAAAAAGGGTTATACCATTTGCAAAATAACAGCTTGGGGAACATATAAAAAATATGCAAAACTGTTAGAATTAAATAAAACCCGAAAGAATTCCTGATTTTTTACCACTTTTGCAAAAAAACATTTCTATGCTTACATTTATAGATTGGAACGTTGCACCGGAAATATTTACTATTGGAGGTCATGAAATTCGTTGGTACGGACTTCTATTTGCCCTATCTTTCTTTTTTGGATATATCCTATTAGGGAAGTTTTTCAAGATGGCTAAATTGCCTGAAACCTTGTTGGATAAATTAGCAACTTATATGCTGATTGCCACCGTGCTTGGTGCTCGTTTAGGACATATTTTCTTTTATGAACCAAGCTATTACCTTGCCAACCCAATAAAGATGCTTTATATCTGGGAGGGCGGATTAGCAAGTCATGGCGCTGCTCTTGGTATTATTATAGCTTTAGGAATATTTGCTTATCGCGAAAAACTCAGCTTTTTTTGGCTTACCGATAGGGTTGTAATTGCTGTTGCTCTTGCATCATTTTTAATTCGTATTGGAAATTTGATGAATTCAGAAATATTTGGTCATGTTACCGATGTGCCTTGGGGATTTAAATTTTATCGCGCTTTTCCTCCGGGTACCGAGGTGCTTCCTCATCATCCTACTCAGCTTTACGAAGGCTTATCATATCTTCTTATTTTTGCTTATCTTATTTGGTATTTCTATAAAAAACAAGGAAAACCACCAGTTGCTTATATTACAGGAATTTTTATGATAGGGATTTGGGGCATGCGTTTTCTTATAGAGTTTGTAAAAGAAGATCAGGTTGCTTTTGAGTCGAATATGACATTAAATATGGGTCAATGGATGAGTATACCGTTTTTCTTATTCGGAATCTATTTTATAATTTATAGCCGGAAAAACCGAAAATAATAAACCTTACATCTAACTCAAATTAACCTATACCAATAGCATTATCTTATTTTTTAAACGGGTCTCCTTTTGTGTGCAAAAAATATTTTGTCGATAAATACAATGCATGCATAATAATTTAGAGATATTTATTATATTTGGGGCTCCAAATAAAAAATAAAATTATGATATTACTTAATCCCAAAAACCGTAAACGTTTTTATCCGGATAAACGTTCCGAAGAGATAATGGCAAAAACCGTTGCTTTTTTTGAAAATAAAGGAAAAGCAAGTTTAAAAAAGGATGATCAAGAACGTACTTGGTATCAAGAATTTATAGATTTCCTTGCTAAGGAGCAAATATTTGCCGATTTGCTCACACCGGCTAAATATGGTGGGGAAAATGCCCGTTGGGATATGTGGCGTATTCAGGAATTTAACGAAATAATTGGTTTTTACGGATTAGCTTACTGGTATGTTTGGCAAGTTACTATTTTAGGATTAGGTCCAATTTGGATGTCTGACAATGAAAAAGCAAAAGAAAAAGCCGCAAAATTATTACGTGGAGGTTCAATATTTGCTTTTGGTTTATCTGAGAGAGACCATGGTGCCGACGTATATTCTACCGAAATGCGTCTTAGTCCGCAAAGTGACGGTAGTTATCTGGCTAATGGTTCTAAGTATTATATTGGGAATGCCAATAAAGCAGATATGGTTTCTACCTTTGGTAAACTTGATAATGGTGATTATGTATTTTTTGCAGCTAATTATCAAAATTCAAAATACGATTTGGTAAAGAATACAGTAAATAGTCAAAATTATGTTGGCGAATATGCATTACACGACTATCCTGTTTCGGAAGATGACATTTTAGCTAAAGGACCCGTAGCTTGGGATAATGCATTAAATACCGTAAATGTTGGAAAATATAATCTTGGTTGGGCTTCAATAGGAATGAGTACTCATGCTTTTTACGAAGCCATAAATCATGCTGCAAAAAGAAGTCTTTACGGAATGTTTGTTACTGATTTTCCACATGTTAAGCGATTATTTACTGATGCTTATACTCGTTTGGTAGCAATGAAATTATATGCTTCACGTACAGCTGATTACATGCGTTCGGCTTCTTTAGAAGATCGTAGATATATGCTTTACGATCCAATTATGAAAATGAAAGTTACTACTCAAGGCGAAGAAGTAGTAAACTTATTATGGGATGTTATTGCGGCTAAAGGTTTTGAGAAAGATACTTTTTTTGAAATTGCCGCCAGAGATATTCGTGCTTTACCTAAATTGGAAGGTACTGTACATGTAAATATTGCTCTTATAATTAAATTTTTACAAAATTATCTCTTTGTACCAAAAGATTATCCTGAAATTCCACAGCGTAGTGATGCTGCCGATGATGAGTTTTTATTCAATCAAGGTCCAACACGCGGCTTAGGAAAAATACAATTTCACGATTATAATAAAGCACTTGATTTATATGATTTACCAAATATTAAAATCTTCCGTAATCAAGTGAATTTATTTAAAGAATCGTTGATGAAGGCTCCTGCAACTCCGGAACAAACAAAGAATGTTGATGTAATGCTTACCATTGGCGAAATGTTTACTTTGGTTCCTTACGCTCAACTTATTTTGGAAAACGCGAAAATTATGAAGATTGATGAAGTTTTAGTTGACCAAATTTTTGATTTTATCGTTCGTGATTTTAGTAAGTTTGCTTTGGAGATGTACAATAAACCAAGCAGCACAGAGAAACAAATGGAATATTGTATGCGCATGATTAAAAAACCAAATGTTGATACAGCAAGAGCAAAAACCATTTGGAAAGATTATGTTTATGCTAATGTGGATGCTTACGAAATGAACCCTTAATATTATATTAAGTTATTTGGTTTTACTTTGACTTAGTAGTATGAATGTTGGGGATTAATTAGAATATTTATATCATAAATATTTCTACAATAATTCCAGTCGGTAAGAATCCATTTTTATAAAGATAAAAAGTAAAATGGTAAAAGCCCAAAGGGAACTTCCTCCATAACTAAAAAACGGAAGCGGAATTCCTATAACCGGAGATAATCCGATAGTCATTCCAATATTCACCGCAAGGTGAAAAAACAATATAGAGGCTACTCCATAACCATAAATCCTACTAAAAGCCGAGCGTTGCCTGTCTGCAACGTATAGAAGTCGGATGAAAAGTGTTATAAACATAATTATAACCAAACTGCTACCTAAAAAGCCCCATTCTTCGCCTACGGTACAAAAAATAAAATCGGTACTTTGTTCAGGAACAAATTTGTATTTTGTTTGTGTACCTTGTAAAAACCCTTTCCCACTGAGCCCTCCCGAGCCAATAGCAATAAGCGACTGATGAACATTATATCCGGCTCCATGGAAATCGGTTTTTTTACCCAATAAAACTTCTATACGAGTTTTTTGGTGTTCTTGTAATATATTTTCAAAAGCATAATCAACAGAAAACACAAAGGCTACAATAATGGCGAATATGCTAAAAAGGGTAAATAAGTTTTTTCTTACTTTTTGGGTTATAAGAAATAGCACTATAGTAATAGCAGTAATAACACCTAATACTAAATATTTACCTGCCATGAGTGTAAATACAAACAGAATAACTATAACAAAGCCTAAAATCAAAAAGTTACCACTAAAACCTTCACGATATAAAACTAAAATAAAAGCCACATACACCAATGCGGAACCCGTATCATTTTGAAGTAAAATTAAGCCTAATGGGATAATTAAAAGTGTTGCTGCAATAATTACATTTCTTGGTTTTTTTAAATTGATATTCAGTCCACTCAGGTAACGCGCTAAAGCCAAATTAGTTGCAACCTTAGCAAATTCTGCAGGTTGAAGAGAGAATCTACCAATATGTATCCACGATTTTGATCCTGCTATTTCTTTCCCGAAAAATAAAACAGCAACCAATAATAACATAGCCACTCCATATATTAAATAGGAAAAGGATGTGAAAAATTTCATATCAATCATCATAATGATAAAAGCCAAGATGACGGATGTTGCTATCCATACAAACTGCATTCCGTAACGTTGAGATCTATCAAATAAAGAAGGGTGTTCCGGATTATAAACGGCAGAATAGATACTAAAAAGACCCATAGAAACCAGTAGCAGATACATAATTACCAGCCACCAATCAATATTATGATATATGCTTTTCCTCTGTCTCATTAACGTGGAATCAAATCGGCATCTAAAATTCTTTTTTCTTTCTTTTTTCTCTTTATTTCACCGTAGAAATATTTTTCCATCATCAGGCTGGCTATTGGGGCAGCCCAAGTTCCTCCATAATCACCTGCATTTTCAACTACAACAGCAATAGCTATTTTAGGATTTTCTTTTGGAGCAAAAGCAATAAAAACACTATGATCTTTTCCGTGTGGATTTTGAACGGTACCCGTTTTTCCACATACAATAATGGAGTCGAGAGATGCTCGCCAAGCAGTACCTCCCACTTCCGCAACATGTTCCATTCCCTCAATTACCTTTTCAAAATGTTTTTTATCAACAGGAATATTATTCTTTATTTTTGCCGATAGTGTATAATTATCGGGTTTATTGATGGCTCGTACTAAGTGTGGAGAGTAGTAAAATCCACGATTAGCAATGGCTGCCGTCATATTCGCCAACTGAATAGGTGTAATTAATATTTCTCCTTGTCCGATAGATAAAGAACGTACTGTTAAGGCATTCCAACGACCGCGATATAGCTTATCATAATATTCCGCTGTAGGTATATTTCCTCTACTTTCGTACATTAAATCCGTATTAAATTTTTCGCCTAAGCCAAAGCTTTTCACAATAGCGTACCATTTTTCGTAGGCTTTATGAGTATTTGAATATTTAGGGTTGTTTAGTATACTCTTAAAAACTTGCCAGAAAAATGGATTACACGACTGCTGAATACCGTAAACTAAAGATAATGGTGTATCGTGATAGTGTGTACATTTTATTGGTGTAGATTCCGGTCCCTCACAGCTAAATTTAGTTTGAGCCGTAATAGCATGCTCTTCTAATCCCACCAAAGCATTTATTAACTTAAAAGTAGAACCCGGAGGATAACTAGCCATTAAGGCTCGATTATAAAGAGGTTTTAAACTGTCTTTAACTAAAAGATTAAAGTTTTTGCCCCGTTTACGACCGACTAACATAGCCGGATTAAAAGAAGGACTTGATACTAAACTTAATATTTCGCCACTCGATGGTTCAATAGCTACAATACTTCCAATTTTATTTTGCATAAGGGTTTCGCCATATGCCTGAAGTTCTAAGTCCAAACCCGTATATAGGTTTTCACCTTGTATTGCAAGAGTATCAAAACGGCCATCTTTATAACTTCCTTTTACTCTATTAAAAACGTCAACCATTACATATTCTGAGCCCTTACTGCCACGTAATACCCTTTCGTAATATTTCTCCAAACCGCTTTTCCCGATATAATCACCTAATTTATAATAACTGTCGCGTTTTAAATCTTTACGGCTTACTTCGCCAACATCACCTAAATTTAATGCAGCTACAGAAAAAGGATAGCGACGCAGGGTACGTTTTTGGACATAGAAGCCGGGGAAATCATAAAGAATTTCTTGCAGATAAGAAAATTCTTCTTTGGGCAATTGACCCATAAACAAAGAGGCTTTATATGGAGAATATTTTCTTGCTTTTGTATAATACTTTAAAAAATCTTTTTTTGAAATATTTAATAAATTACAAAATTGGTTAGTATCTATAGATTTTAACTGATTTGGTATAATCATTAAATCATATACCACATCATTTGCCACTAAAACATTGAAATTTCTATCGTAAATTAATCCACGCGTAGGATAAATTATTTGTTTTCTAATTACATTATTTTGAGCCGATAAAATATATTTATCTTCATATACCTGCACATAAAACAATCGAGCAATGTAAACCAAGCCTATAACCAAAAAAATACTAATGATTACATATTTTCGCCTAGTAAAATCAGAGTTCATCTGTTATAATTTTATGTTTGGATTAGCAACTGCACCCATTTTTGGGATACAGCTTACATAATACAATTGTTTTATTTAAAAATAATTTTCCTTACCAGATTCAAGAGCAGAAAGTCTTTTGCAAATCTAATGAAATCTGTTTTCAGATTTAAAAATGTCTAAAGAAACATCAAAAAATATTCAGTACTTATTTATACCAAAATGTTGGAGAGAAAATAATAAGAACGGTAAATAATTCTAAACGGCCTAAAAGCATTAAAAAAGACAAAAACCATTTGGCTGAATTTGGCAAATGCGCATAATTTTCAACCGGACCAACGCTACCTAATGCCGGACCAATATTTCCAAGTGAAGAAGCCGAGGCTCCAATAGCCGATGTAAAATCCAGCCCCATTCCAACTAAAGCAACTGCGCCAAAAGCAAAAATGGTTATATAAATCAGGAAGAAAGAAATTACAACAAATACAATGTTTTGAGCTACAGGCTTATTATTTAATCTGACAGGAATAATTGCATTTGGATGAATTAAACGTCGAAGCTCGAGCAGACTATTTTTAATTAACAATAGAATACGAGTAACTTTAACACCACCACCTGTTGATCCGGCACTTCCTCCAACAAAGAACAATAAAAAAAGTATCATCCAAAAAACAGGAGGCCAAACTAAATAGTTTGTTGTAACAAAGCCTGTAGTTGTAATTATAGATACAACCTGAAAAAGCGTATTACGAAAAACAAGCTCAGCATTCAAGTCCATTTGGAAAAATAATCCCAAACCAATAACTACTGTTGTGATAAAAATTATTCCCAGATATAAGCGGAATTCTTCATTTTTAAGTACCTGTTTTACTTTTCCGGTTAAAAAATAAAAATGCAAACTAAAATTTGTTCCAGCTAATATCATAAATAAGATAATGACATACTGAATATAAGCCGAATAATTAGCAATACTAGCATTTTGTGTAGAGAAGCCTCCTGTTGCCATAGTTGCAAAAGCGTGACAAAGAGCATCAAAAAATGGCATTTTGCCAAACATTAGTAAAACCACTTCCAAAAAAGTGAAGAGTACATATATTGCCCAAAGGCGTTTTGCAGTTTCTTTTACTTTTGGATGAATTTTATCAAAAGTAGGTCCGGGTGACTCTGCTACAAAAAGTTGCATTCCTCCTATTCCGAGTAAGGGCAAAATAGCTAATGAGAGAACAATAATCCCCATTCCTCCAATCCAATGAGTTAGACTTCGCCAGAAAAGCAATCCTTTTGGTAAAGATTCTATATCAGTTAAAATAGAAGCTCCGGTAGTTGTAAATCCTGACATTGTTTCAAAAAAGGCATCTGTAAAAGATGGGAAATAACCACTTAAATAAAACGGTAGACTCCCGAAAAGTGAAATTAAAACCCAGCTAAAAGCAACCACAAGATAACCTTCTTTTTTAGTTATCGATTTATTTACCCTAAATGTAATACCCCATCCAATAAAGCCAACAAATAGCGTTATAAAAGCACTAAATAAAAGTGGCCAAAAACCCGTTCCTTGATTAAAAAGATCAAATCGTTGAATTTGAACAGAATCGTATAGTGCTGCTATTCCGGCACTAATAAATAGAGCAACCGCCTCAATGATTAATAAAAAAGAAAGAATGTGTAATACAATACGATAATTAAATGCTGAACGCATAATTTTAGCTTAAAAAGAGTTTATTAACTTTATGTAAGGCATAAGGCATAGAAAAAACCACTACTTTATCATTCTCCTTTATTTGAAAATCACCTATAGCAATAAATGATTCATCTCCTCGTACAATACCACCAATTATAGCTCCTTCGGGCATCTTTAGTTTTCGTATAGGTTTTTTTGTAACCGTTGAATTGTGCATAGCTATTAGTTCAATAGCATCAGCATTAATACCGCTTAAACATTTCACATTAGTTACATTAGCTCTCATAGTATGCCGATTGATATAGCTTGCCGTAATCAACTTTTTATTGATAATGGTATCTATTCCAATATTTTGGGCGATATCGATATATTCTATGTTTTCAATAAGAGCAATAGTTCTTTTTACTCCTAATTTACGAGCATGCAGACAAGTAAGAATATTAGTTTCGGAACTATTAGTTAGAGCAATTACAGCATCCATATCACGAATTCCTTCATCCTCCAAATTATTAATATCACGTGTATCTCCGTTTATTATTAAGGTATTATTAAGTACAGAAGTTAACTGCTCCGCACGAATTGGATCTTTCTCCATAAGTTTGATATGCATATCATTTTCCAGACTGAGAGCCGCTTTTTTTCCTACTCTGCCGCCACCAATAATCATAATATCCTTTATCTTGAAGGGTTGTTTCCCTCCAAGCTGGAGTAGCATTTCTATACCTTCGGGTTTTGTAATAACATAAGCCAAGTCATTTTCCCGAAAATAAGTATCTCCGTTTGGAATAATAGTTTTGCCGTTTCTATGAATAGATACTGCTCTAAAATTAAGTTTTGGATATTCTTGTGCTATTTGATTAAGCGTTTTATTAACCACATAAGCATATTTCTCAAGCTTTATAAGAAATAGCTGAAGTTTACCATCAGAAAAATCAAAAATTTCGGTAGCTGCCGTTTGTTTTAATAAAGTTACAATTTCATCGGCGGCAATACGTTCCGGAAAAACCATTTGATCGACACCCAAATCTTTAAACAAAGAGGTGTTTTTTTCTTCTAAATTTTCATTATTTGAAATACGGGCAATAGTTTTTTTTGCTCCAAGTTTTTTTCCAAGAATACAAGTCACCAGATTTATATTCTCGTTGTGTAAAACAGCAATTAATAAATCCGCTTTATTTACTTCTGCTTCTTCTAAAATCTCTATAGAAGTGGAATCTCCCTCTATTGTCAGCACATCAGTATGCGACCCTATCATCTCAAGCATTTTTGAGTGAGGATCTACTACTGTAATATTGTGATTCTCATCGGCTAATAATTTAGCTAAATGTGATCCTACCTCGCCATCTCCCGCTATAATAATATTCATTTCAAACAATTAAATTTTTTAGTTTTGAACACTTGAAAACAACATGTCAAGGCTGCGAATTTAACCAAATGTTCTTATTTTCCTTTATTATTTTCTGAATAATTAAAGTTGAGGGAGTTGTTTTAACTGTTTACGGTATTCTGTTACCATTGATTTGATTATCTCCGATACAGATAAAACCGTATCTATGTTCGCACTTACTTGACCTATTTCCAGTTCTCCTTCGCTTATATCACCTTCAAACATTCCTTTTTTCGATCTTCCTTTCCCCAAATATTCAACAATTTCCCGAATGCCTGCACGCTCTACTTCCAAAGTCTTAATTTCTTTATAAAAGGTGTTTTTTATCAAACGAACAGGAACGATTTTTTTAAGTATTAGTTCTGTTTCGCCTTCTTTTGTTTCTATTATTTTTTGTTTAAAGTCTTTGTGAGCAGAAGATTCTTTAGAAACTACAAACCTGCTTCCCAGCTGAACACCATCGGCACCTAATGATATAGCGGCAAGCATAGATTTTCCACAAGCAATTCCTCCGGCGGCTATTAATGGAATATCAACAGTTTTTCTAATCAAAGGAATTAAGGCCATAGTTGTTGTTTCCTCAAATCCATTATGTCCTCCCGCTTCAAAACCTTCGGCAACAATTGCATCAACACCTGCTTCAACGCATTTGATTGCAAATTTGGTATTAGCTATTACGTGCGCCACTTTTATTCCATGCTCTTTTAAATAAGCTGTATATTTTTTAGGATTTCCTGCCGAAGTAAAAACAATAGGGACTTTTTCTTCAATAATGACTTTAATCTGTTCCTCTATTTGCTTGTACAATAAGGGTAGATTTACACCAAAGGGTTTATTAGTAGCAGCTTTTGTTTTCTGAATATGTTCGCGTAAAATTTCGGGATTCATAGAGCCTGCACCAATCAAGCCTAAGCCTCCGGCATTGCTCACCGCCGAAACTAATTCCCATCCGCTACACCATATCATTCCTCCTTGAATTATTGGATATTCTATTTCAAAAAGTTTACAAATTTTATTCATACAATATTATTTTAGTATCATAAATTGTTGCCGGATTTCTGCTCCAAAATTGGGTTCAAAATCTTTTAACTCTTCTTTAGTACGAGTATTAAAAAGTTTTATGCTCCCGTTTTTTTCATTGGGAAAATACAGCCCGTCACCTTTTTTATCATAAACAATAAACTCATAGCATCCGGGAAGCATATTTAAATTAAAAGTATAAGTTGAATCACTTACAAAATCGGAAGCTTCAAATAGGGGAATACCCATATCATCTACTAATTCTAAAATATTATCCTCAGCTGCTTTGTAAGAATAAAAATGTATGCTTATTTTATTGGGGTAGACAGGAGCTAAGTTAAAAACAGCAGTAAGGACATTATTTCCTTCATACTCATCTGTCTTATTATTGACTTTTTCTATAGAAACACAAAATTCATTTGGCTTATTATTTTGATCGTAAAAGTACCAATTAAGAGGTGGAAGATATACTATTTCCTCTTCCATAAAGGCTAATTCACCTCGCCAGCGATAACGATTATTGGTGTTTTTATTCAATCCGTATTCTATTAAAACCGAGCGTAAAGTATCTGAACCGGTATTTTTTACACGGATAACAGGAGAGCCACAAATAGGATTATAACGATTGTGGTTGAAACTTTTGTTTGGTGCTAAAATTTCTACAATAGCTGCATCATTTCTATATTGTGCTTTTTCAAATAAAATAAGATTTGCCGAAAGTATATAGCTTTGAATTCTCGAGGTTTTTTTAACATCTTCTTGTAAATGCAAATTAATAGAAAGTGTTGTGTCGGCACCTAAGGGAATAAAATGTTCAAACACTCGTAAAGCTTGTCCTGGACACCAATTAGCACGAGAATGGTTCCATGTGCCTGCTTGTGGGAAAAGGGCATTCAAACTACAGTCGTCGCGCCAAACAGGACGTGTTGCTACCGTTTTTCCATTAATATTTAGAAAGTAAAACTTACTGCAATCTATTTCTTTAGGTATTTGATTTTTAATATCGTTACCGGATAAATAAATTTTTAGCAATGCGTATTTTATTTCCTTTGAAACTGTAATCGTTTTGTTTTCTATTTGTTTATTGATGGAGTTGTTTTTGTCGATATAAGTAAATCCTTTAATACCACTTTGCCAAAGATTTATAATTCGATTTATTTTTGCCGACGAATGCCCTAACTTCCATTTGAAATGTAAATTAAGTTCAATGGATTCTTTAGTATTATTACTCTCAATATATAAATTGGTATTTTGCTGAAAAAGAGAGATGTAAGCGCTTATATCAAATGTAAAAAGAGCTTTGGTATCAGTCTCTTTATCAAACCAAGGAAGAAAAAAACGGGCAATTTCCAAACGTTCTGTTTTCCCGTTTATATTTCTCTCTAATTCTATACAAACAGGATTTTGGATAAAATTTTTACTTTGTTTAAAATTAACAAGACTAACTTCTAAAAATAGATTTTCGAGAGTGCTTGTTTCGGGTAATAAATTTAATTTCTCTATTTCACTTTTGCCATTTATTAAAATTATATGAGAAAACAGGCTGTCTTGTCTTACGATACTGTTTTGAGCTTCCGTTTTAAAAGAAGACAAAACAAATAATACAAATAAAAAAAGTATTGAATTTTTTATCATAGAAGTGACCGCTAATCTATCTTTCAAAATTAAGGGAATTTTTAAGATATTAGCAAATGTCTGCTGAATATCTTTTCCATTAAGGACAAAGTAGTTTTAAAGAGCCTTCCGTTTACTAATCTCAACAATAATTAAAGAGATGTATCTTCAATTTGTATAGGTTATTTAGAGGGGTCAGTAACCGTTCCCATAAATAAAATAGCATTAGTATATTTTTCTTTTATAACAAACAAAAACGGATGATCAACAATAAAAGTGTTGGTGTTAGGTCCAACGGAAGTAACGCCCACAGTAACAGAAGTAACGGCAGCCGCTTCAGTTCC
>Ga0164318_10001033_pt1 | contig 23745 bp, 20 predicted proteins | sample GuaBasSedimGuay9_FD_113734 | JGI IMG/M metagenome (GOLD analysis project Ga0164318, IMG submission 113734) | Subseafloor sediment microbial communities from Guaymas Basin, Gulf of California, Mexico - Guay9, Core 4571-4, 0-3 cm | ecosystem: Environmental > Aquatic > Marine > Hydrothermal vents...
ATGTAATTCCTAAAGACAATGAGACAAAACCCTTATCGTCGGGAGGAGTACATGTGCCATAAAAAATATGTGGGTTTCTAACTTTTAAGCGGTCGGTAGCCGACCTGTGCAACATGTTTGGAACATAAGTAACAGTTCCTGTTTCCTTTTTTATAGCTTGTCGCGAACCGGGAGCATGAAACCAACTACATAATTCGAAATGCTCTTTCATCTCAGGCTTCATATAAAAATCATACGGTTTTAAAGTTAATACTGAGAACACCTTTACATTATGAACTTTATCTTTAACCAAATGAAATTTTGACATACAAGCTTGCGGTTCAGATGCACATTGTGCAACAACAACATCGGTATCACTTTTAATAAGCCCCACAGCCTCTTCTATGGAGATAAGCTTGCTTTTATATATTTCCTTATAATTTATCATTGATATTAATTTTATTTTTTCTTAGTAATAAGATGCATAATTATTCCTGCAATTGTAGAAAGCACTATAGCTGAAGCAGATGCGATAGCGGGATTTCGCACAGGTCCTAAAAGATATTTTGTAAAATATCCGAAATTAAAACCGTAATTATTTACTAAATACGGCAATCCATAATATATTGTGAAATAAGTGACTAACGCCACCAAAGATGCAATTACAGGTGCTTTTATATTAACTTTTTTAACAAATATCCCAAAGACGATAGGAACGAATGCCACCGAAAAGTAAGCATATACTCCATTTTGTGCCAAAATAGCAACACTTAATTTTGGGCTTATTAACTGGTCAACAGAAACAAAAAATGAAATAATTGCTAAAAAAACAATTGCAATTTTATTTATTTTTATATATGCTTTCTCCGTTTTTATTTTTCTTTCAAACAGTGGTTTGATAATATCAGAAGTTATCGTTGTTGATAATGATTGAATTAAACCTTCGAGAGTTGAAAGTCCTGCACTTATTAATCCTAAAATTACTACTAATCCTATAATAACAGAAATTATTCCATTTGAAAAAATCTCTATAACATAAGCAGGAATAATGCCATCGGTTTTAAGAACTTGTCCATTAACCGTTAAATCGGGAAATGTAAGTCGTGCATATAATCCCACAAAAACTACAGAAAAAAATATTATTTCAGCTATAACAGCAGTTGTAAGAAATTTATTTACATCTTTTTCTTTTTTAAGAAACAATGATTTGGTTATAATGTGTGGCTGACAAACTACTGCAGCACCAACAATTATCTGAGCAAATATAATTTCAAAAAAATCTCTGAATAAAGGACTATTTGGATTAGTAGATTTTATTAAAACAGGATTAATAGCTGCAAGTTTTTCAAAAAAACCATCAATACCACCTTGAAAAAACTTGTAACCTGAAAATAATAAAATAAATGCTACAACAAGCATTACAATAGCCTGAATAGTATTTGTGTAAACTAAAGAATTTGCTCCTCCAAACATCATGTATCCAAAAACAAAAACTACTATCACTGCCAAAACAATAATTTCATTTGCATTCATGGCTTTCGACAATACTTTTGTTAAAGCAACAAGAATAAGCACAATAAATGTTATTAATAATAATGACAAAACAGCCATGAAAAAAGCATAATATTTACTATTATATCTTTTACCAATCCATTGTGCAAGAGTAACAGCCTTTAAAGATTGTCCATATTTTCTAAAACTTTTTGTTAATACAATTAAAGAAATGATTGTAGCCAAAGGAAAAAAAATTCCAAAAGACAATACTCCACTAAATCCATAAACAGCAATTAATCCCGGGTTTATTACAAAAGTTGCAGCACTGGTCATTGATACAGCTAAAGATAAACCTACCATTATGGGAGAAAAATTTACATTTCCCACAGCATAATCGCTTAAACTTTTCGTTTTTGACGCTCCACGAATAACGAAATAGATAATTAGAGCTGAATAAAAAATAATTAGAAACCATGTTCCTATAATTTGTTGAGAAGTTGCCATATCATAAAGTTAAAAATATTATCGTTTAATCAAAAAAACAGAAATCTCTAAAATCAAGATTTCTGTTTTACAATTATTAAATTGTCATTCCACCATCAACGCTAAGTACCGAGCCATTAATATAAGCAGCATCATCGCTAGCTAAAAAAAGATATGCGGAAGCAATCTCATCGGGATTTCCCAGACGGCCAAGAGGCACCTTTTCGCTCATTGCTTTTAATACATTTTCAGGCATTTTACGAACCATATCTGTTAAAATAAAGCCGGGAGCAACAGCATTAACCGTTATGTTTTTGCGACCAAGTTCTTTGGCCAGTGTTTTTGTAATTCCAATTAATCCAGCTTTGGAAGCAACATAATTTGTTTGCCCAAAATTTCCATACAAAGCAACAACAGACGAAGTATTAATTATTCTTCCAAATTTTCTTTCTGCCATGTGTAAACTTACATGTTTTGAACAGTTAAACACTCCTGTAAGATTTACATCAATAACTTGCTGCCATTGTTCCAGTGTCATTTTCTTTAATGTTGAATCTCTGGTAATACCTGCGTTATTAACCAAAATATCAATTTTACCATATGCATCTATAGCGTCATTTGTTGCTTTTTCAACATCAGAAAATATTGCAGTATTTACTTTTATAAATTCTGCTTTACCTCCGTTGTCATTAATTTCTTTAGCAGTTGCTTCGCCTTTCTCCTCATTCATATCCCAAATTAACACAACAGCACCTTCTTGTGCAAACCTTTTTGCGCCTGCTTTTCCTATACCATCTGCACCGCCTGTTATTACTGCTACTTTATTTTCTAGTCTTTTCATAATTAGTTTATTAATAATGATGTTTAAATTTTTTCTATAATTATAGAAGTACCTTGTCCGCCACCAATGCATAAAGTTGCAAGTCCGGTTTTAGCATCAGTACGTTTCATTTCATATAATAATGTTGTTAAAATTCTTGCACCTGAAGCTCCTATTGGATGTCCTAAAGCTATTGCTCCCCCATTAACATTAACTTTGGCAGGATCAAAATTTAAATCACGGGCTACTGAAATTGATTGAGCTGCAAAAGCTTCATTTGCTTCAATTAAATCTATATCTTCAATCTGCATATTTGCTTTTATTAGAGCAGCTTTTGTAGCAGGAACAGGCCCGTACCCCATTATTTTTGGATCAAGAGCTGCACTTGCATAGGAAACTATTCGTGCCATAGGTTTAAGTCCAAGTTCGTCAGCTTTTTCTTTTGACATAACAATAAGCATTGCTGCACTGTCATTTATTCCCGAGGCATTACCAGCTGTTACAGTTCCTTCTTTTTTAAATGCAGGTTTAAGTTTAGCCAATTTTTCAATAGTCATTCCATGTTTTGGGAATTCATCTGTATTAAAAATTATAGGGTTGCCTCTACGTTGTGGAATTTCAATCGGAATAATTTCATCATTAAACTTACCTTCTTTCTGTGCTCTCTCGGTTTTGAGTTGGCTATTTAAAGCAAATTCATCTTGCTCTTCACGAGTTATTTCCCACTGTTCGGCAATATTCTCGGCAGTAATACCCATGTGATAATTGTTAAAAGCATCGGTTAAACCATCATTAATCATGCTGTCAACAATTTCATTATTCCCCATTCTATAACCAAAGCGAGCTTTTTTTAACAAGAATGGAGCGTTCGACATACTTTCTGAACCACCCGCCAATACAATGTCGGCATCTCCTAACATAATAAACTGTGCAGCCATACTTACTGCTCTTAAACCTGAACCGCAGAGTTTATTTATGGTCATTGCCGGACTGGTTTCGGGCATACCTGATTTAATGGAAATTTGCCGTGCTACGTTTTGTCCATCCCCAGACGAGAGCACATTCCCAATAATAGCTTCATCAATTTCTGCAGGATTAATTCCTGCTCTTTTTATTGCTTCTTTTGCAGCAAAAACTCCTAAGTCAACAGGAGAAAAGCCAGACAAACTTCCTCCAAAATTACCTATTGCTGTTCGTGCAGCAGATATAATTACAACGTCTTTCATTTTAATTTCGTGTTTTAATTTTTATCAAATGAAAAGAATCTAATTATAAAGAACAGTATAGGTTTTTATTTTTTTATTATTGACTTTTGTAAATTTATTTGTTGCCAAATTATATTATGTGTTGAATATCTTTGTGTTAGATTGTTTTTTAAATGGGTAGACATTTACCATTACAAGTAAAAACGGCATATTGGGTTTTAGTTTCAATTTTTTATTTAATGAGCCGAAGACTTTCTCTTACACTCAATTTATCTAACTCTGTTTTTTCCACAAATTCAACTACCCATTTAGGGTTTACTCGGCTGTATTGTCTCAAAATCCAACCAATTGATTTATTAATAAAAAATTCGGAAGAGCCTAAAAGAGAGTTAATAATGTATGAAAGTAAATCTGTGTCTAATTCTTTTTTATAGCCTAATTGAAACAAGACACTAGCTCGTTGAAGCCACATATTATTTGAAGAAAGCCATTTGTTTATATATTTATTTCTTTCAGAAGGGAAGATTTTAAAATATTCGCCAACCAGTTTACTGGAAATTAAGTCAACTGTGTCCCACCATGATTTATGAGTAATCATATATTCAAAAATCTTAATGTCATCTACATCAAATTTATTATGATATTTATAAAGCAACTCTTGTGAAAAATATTGATATTCTCTTTCAGGCTTTTCCCAAAGAATTTTGATAATTTTTCCCAAATCATCTTTTTTTGGCAATACAGATGATTCGAAAAATGGTTTCTGAATTTCTCGTCTTAGAGGAGTTTTTATTCCATAAAAATCAAATTGATTTTTCAAATATGCTTTTTGTTGAATTGCAATTTCTTGGTTTGCATTTTTTTCAAACTCAAGTTCTAAAGTTTTTATGTATTCTTCCAGCATTTTTGTGATTTTATTAAAAAAAACATTGTTGAAGATAATTAAATTTTAGGCAATATTAGCATCTTCAATTAAAACAATAATAATGTGTTGAATAATTATGTTTATAAAACTTTCATATACTAACTATTTTGTAAAAATCAATATTTGAAAAAGTGCTAAAAAACAACAATAAAATATGACAAAAACCATTGTTTATTTATTTAATATATTATAGATTAGCCATTAAATAAAATACAAAAAATTAATTTACAACATTAGCGTAACCCCTTAGAGGCTAACCGTTTAATAAAAAAGGAGGGATGAATGAGGGGCATCCACCCTTTTAATAAAATTATTTAATGATGAAAAAAGCATTAATTTTAGGTGCAGGCATGGTAGTAAAACCAATGGTTCACTATTTATTAGATAATGGTATTCAGGTTACCATAGCATCACGAACAAAATCTAAAGCAGAAGCCATGATAAAAGGTCGTGAACATGGTACAGCATTGGCATGGACTGTTGATGATGAAGACACTTTAGATAAATTAGTTTACGGACATGATATTGCAGTAAGTTTATTACCTTACGCATATCATACAATGGTTGCAAAATGCTGTATTAAACACAAAAAACCTTTGGTTACAACATCATATGTTCAGCCAAAGATGCGTGAGTTAGACAAAGAAGCTAAAGATGCGGGAGTTCTTTTATTAAACGAAATAGGTTTAGATCCTGGTATTGACCACATGTCAGCAATGAGAATTATTGATACTGTTCATAACAAAGGAGGTAAAATTAAAGAATTCTATTCTTTATGTGGTGCTTTACCTGCTCCTGAGGCTGCAACAAACCCATTTAAATATAAATTTTCATGGAGCCCAAAAGGAGTTGTAATGGCAGGAAACAATGATGCTAAATATCTTAAACACGGGAAAATAACCGAAGTACCTACTGAAAATTTGTTTAAAGATATTTTCAATCTGGATTTCCCTTCAGTTGGGGAGCTTCAAGTTTATCCCAATAGAGATTCTATTCCTTATATCGACACTTATGGTATTCCTGAAACATCAACAATGTTAAGAGGTACATTCAGATATGTTGGATGGTGTGAATCTTTAGATGCTATGAAGGCTCTTGGTTTAATCACTAACGATAAAAAAGATTTTACAGGAAAAACTTATGCTGAGATGCTTGCTATGTTAATAGGAGCAAACGATGCTTCAGACATTAGACAAAAAGCTGCGGATTTCCTTAAAATTGACAAAAATGCTTATGCTTTAGATGCCATTGAATGGTTAGGTATATTTGATGATAAACCAATGAACAGAAAAGAAGATACTCCTTTTGAAATTACTTCTGACTTAATGATTGAAAAAATGCCTCTTGGTGGTGATGAAAGAGATATGTGTATAATGCAACACATCTTTTTGGCTGAGTATGCTGATGGAAAACAAGAAGTTATTAAATCAAGATTAATAGATTTCGGAACACTAAATACAGATACAGCAATTGCTCGTACTGTTGCTTTACCTGCTTCTGTTGCTGTTCGAATGATTCTTGAAGGCAAAATTACCGAAACAGGAGTTCATATTCCTGTAATTTCTGGAATTTACAATCCTGTTCTTGATGCTCTTGAAGAAATGAATATTAAAATGATTGAAGAGTACGGTTTACCTGTTAGTGAAAATATTAAGTAAATTTAATTGATAATTAAAAAGGGGCTTTTGCCCCTTTTTTTGGCTAAAAGGCTAAATAATAATCTTTTGTCAATTCTTTATACTCTTTTGTATAATCGTGGCGTTTATCTTTTTCAATTATTAAGACATTTTCTTCATATTTTATTTTTTCCCTTCTTAATTCAATTAAAGCTCTTTTTGGTTCTTTATTAAGTGTTGGTTTTACTTTTAATATTTTATTGCAATATAGACCATAATTATTTGCCAATTTAATAAAATTTTGAGTTTGCTCATAAGGTAAAATTAAGCAGAAAACACCTTCTTTTGTTAATAAACAATCAACTCCACTGAGTAATTCGCTGTGTGTTAATAAATTATTATGTCTAGCATTTGTTCGTTCAGGAGTATTTGCCTTTAAAGAATTTATGAAATAGGGTGGGTTAGTAACAATCAAGTCATAAATATTTGATTTGTTTTTTTGAAAATTTTGAAAAGAGATGTTAAAAATATTAATTCTATTTTCCCAATCTGAATTTAAAATATTTTCTTTTGCTTGAAAAAATGAATTATTATCAATTTCTATAGCATCAATAACAGCTTTTGACCTTTGTGCCATCATTAAACTTATTAAACCAGTGCCAGCACCAATATCGAGAATTTTTGTCGACCCCTCACAATCAACCCATGCACCAATAAGAACGCCATCTGTACCTACTTTCATGGCACAATTATTTTGATTAATTGTAAATTGTTTAAATTTAAAATATTGATTAGTCATTAAAAAATAGTGTTTTGTAATAATATTGAAACATAAAATTATAACAAACGTAACATATAGATAATAAAAAAAGTATTTTTAATTAAATTATTTTTATATAATTTTGCAAATTAAAATTTTAATATGATTATATATTTGATAAAAGGCATAATTGTAGGAATAGCTGTATCTGCACCAATGGGACCAATTGGAGTTTTGTGCGTACAAAAAACAGTTAACAAAGGAAAAGCATTGGGATTTTATTCAGGATTGGGTGCTGCAACTGCCGATACTTTTTATGCAATAATTACAGCCTTTGGTCTTACTTATATAACAAATTTTTTACTCAGACATCAATTGTATTTTGAAGTAATAGGAATTTCTGTGCTTTTAGTTTTAGGTTTAAAAATGTTTTTTTCAAATCCTGTTAAACAATTTAAGGCAAATAAAAGACAAAAAAGGAAAAGAGGGGTTTTTAGCGATTATATTTCAACTTTTTTTCTTACTATATCAAATCCTCTAACAATAATTTTTTACGGTACAGCTTATGCAGCATTAGGTCTTATAGGCGATACTGACGAAGGCTCTTCATATTTTTTAATAGCCGGAATTTTTTCCGGAGCAACTCTATGGTGGTATGTATTAACCACAGTTGTAAATTTATACCGACATAAATTTAAGCTAAAAATTATTTGGAATATTAACAGAATTTCAGGAATAGCAATAATTACGCTTTCTTGTTTTGCAATAATTCAATTATTTATAAGATAGTTTAATTCAAAATTACACCATCTTTTATAGTAAGAATCCTGTCTGACATCTCAGATAATTCTTTATTGTGAGTAACAATAACTATAGTTTGATTATACTTATCTCGCAATGAGAAGAATAATTCGTGTAATTCTTTTTTATTTTTGCTGTCGAGATTACCCGAAGGCTCATCAGCTAATAATACCGAAGGATTATTAATTATTGCACGTGCTACAGCAATTCTTTGTTGCTCACCTCCTGACAGTTCGTTGGGTTTGTGATTTAATCTATTGTCTAAATTTAAAAAGTTAAGAATTTCTTTAGCCTTGTCTTCTGCTTCTTTCTTCGATTTATTTGCTATAAATGCAGGAATACATACGTTCTCTAATGCAGTGAATTCCGGTAATAATTGATGAAATTGAAATACAAAACCAATATTTTTATTTCTAAATTTGGCTATCTTTTTTTCATTCAGTGATGAAATATCTATATCATTAATAAATATGTTTCCAGAATTTGGTTTTAAAAGAGTTCCTACTACTTGCAACAATGTAGTTTTTCCGGCACCACTTGCACCAACAATTGAAACAATCTCACCTTTTTTTATATTAAGATTAATGTCTTTTAATACTTCGAGGCTTCCAAACGATTTTTTTATTTTTTCAATCCTAATCATATACAATTGATTATTAAATATAAATTGTTAATTGTGGGGCATATAATGACAAAATAGTTGCCAATACTCTTCGGGATTTAGCTAAAGATAACTTTACAACTAATAAACTTCCAACTAATTTATTTACCCAATAATCACAAAATAAATATACACAATATAAACCAATAAAAGAATAAAGCCTTTAAAACGTGTTAATACAGTTCTATTTATTGGCAATAGACACAATAGCAGAACCATTGATATTGCAAACATCCAGTAAAAATCATATTCCATAATTTTAAAAGAGATATTAATGTTTTTTATAATTGATGTCATCCCCAGAACTCCAAGAATATCAATAATATTTGAACCAATAATTGTCCCAATTGAAATATCGGTTTGCTTTCTCACCGCTGCTATTAGAGCTGTTGCCAGTTCGGGCACACTTGTACCAAAAGCAATTACGGTTACGGCAATTATTCTTTGGCTAACGCCAAGATTTTCGGCAACTTTAACAGCTCCTTTAATTAACCATTCTGCACCAAAATATAACCCTACCGATGATATTATGATTAATATTATTGATTTTGTTAATGAAATTTCAGGTTTATGAATTTCTTCATTCTCAATTTTGTTCTCTTTTCTTGATTTGTGTATAGTGAGATATAAAAAGATAGTTAACAAAACTAGAAAAATTATTCCTTCAATTGTGTTTAAATTATCATTTAGATAAATGAATAAGTAAAGCAATAAGCCCGAAAACATCATTACAGCCCAATCTATAGGTACAGATTTTTTTCTTACAGGAATAGGTAAAAGGATGGCAGCAAAGCCTAAAACCAGAGCAACATTGGCAATGTCAGAGCCAATAACATTTCCGATAGCAATTTCGGGAAATCCTTTTAAGGCAGCATCTAAACTAACAAAAAATTCAGGGGCTGATGTTCCAAATGCAACAACAGTTACACCAACAACTAAGGTAGATATTTTTAAATGAGATGCTAAAGCTACACCTCCGTTTAAAAGATATTTGCCACTAAAGTATAATATTATTAAGCCTAATATTAGGTGTATATATTCCATAATTTTTTTTTAAATAAAATTTATTAAAGATAAAAAAAAGAGATTGATTAGTCATAAAAAGCCTTTACTGTTTTTTACAAAAATAAAAAAGTCCTAACAAAGGTTAGGACTTTTTTCGAAATATAATTAAATATTTATCTTCTTTTCTTAATTTTTTTAGTAGAACCTACAATTTTAATTGTATCGTAAACAATTGGAGAAGCAATGAACAATGATGAGTAAGTACCAACTACAACACCAATTAACATCGCAAATACAAAACCTCTAATTGTTTCACCACCAAAAATAAATACTGATAACAATACAATGAATGTTGTAATAGATGTAATTACTGTACGACTCAAAGTACTATTTAAGGCATTGTTCATAACATCAATTCTTTTACTTTTTCTATGTAAAGTATTAAATTCTCTAACACGGTCGAACACAACAACAGTATCATTAATTGAGTATCCAATGACTGTTAAAATTGCAGCTATAAATGATTGGTCAATTTCAAGAGAGAAAGGCAAAATGCTATATGCTATTGAAAAGACACCAAGTATTATTGCAACGTCATGAACTAAAGCTAAAACAGCTCCAAGTCCATATTGCCAGTTATTAAATCGTATTAAGATATAAATAAAGATTGCTATTAATGAGAAAAGAATTGAATATAATGCAGATGTTTTTATATCATCGGCAATAGTAGGACCAACTTTTTCAGAACTCATTCTGTAATTTTCAATAAATTGTTTAAAAGTTACATTGTCTTTAAATTGTGATTTTAATCCTTCAAACAATTTTGCTTCAACAACATCGTCAATATCGGGTTCACTAACACCTGAGATTTTTTTTGTTTCAATAATTTCTTCTGCATTTAATTCATTAGCATCAATCAAATATTTTGTTGTTATCTTAACCTGATTGCTTTCCCCAAATGTTTTAACTTCAGGAGCTTCTCCATACACTTCTGCAAGTTGCTTCTGAATATCAACAGTATTTACGGGATTTTCAAATCTAACTATATATGTTCTACCTCCGGTGAAGTCAACACCTTTATTTAAACCACGAGTAAATAAAGAAGCAATACCAATTAAAATTATTATGCTTGAAATAACATAAAATATTTTTCGTTTCCCAATAAAATTTATATGTGTATTATTAAAAGCATTATCGGTTAATTTAATTGAGAAATTAATTTTCCATTTTCTATTCAAGAACCATTCAAATATTAATCGAGTGATAAAAATAGCAGAGAACAATGATGTTACAATACCAATACCAAGAGTAACGGCAAATCCATGAATAGGACCTTTACCAAAATAACCTAGCACAAGGGCAATTAAGAAAGTAGTAACGTTGGAGTCAATAATTGCTGAATAAGCACCTTTATAACCATCAGATATCGCGAGTTGCAGACCTTTGCCAGCGCGCAACTCTTCTTTTATTCGGTCATAAATAAGCACGTTAGCATCAACCGACATACCAATGGTAAGAACAATACCGGCAATACCGGGTAATGTTAACACTGCACCCAAGGACGACAACACTCCTATTATAAAGAACACATTTGCAAGCAATGCTATGTTAGCTGCTACACCTGCACGGTTATAATAGAATAACATAAATGCCAGAACTAAAACGAAGGCAATGGCAAATGACCATAAACCTTTTTGAATAGCTTCGTGACCAAGGGAAGGACCAACAATTGCTTCTTGAATAATTTTTGCCGGTGCAGGTAATTTACCTGACTTTAATATGTTTGCAAGGTCTTTTGCTTCAGCAATTGTAAAATTACCACTGATAGATGAACGACCCCCTCTTATTTCTTGATTAACAACAGGATATGAATAAACGTAATTGTCAAGAACAATAGCAATTTGACGTCCAATATTATTTTTTGTTATGCGAGCCCAGTCTTTAGCTCCTTTTCCGTTCATACTCATTGATACTTCTGCATTTGCTTTGTTTTGTCCAAACTCAGCACGAGCATTAGTTACAACGTCTCCCGATAATGCAGAATTACCATCTCGGCTTGTTATTTTTATTGCAATTAATTCATAAAAGTTTTCATCTTTATCAATAGATTTTACTCCCCAGAGAAATTTAATATTTCTTGGGAATAATGAACGAATTTGTTTCATGCGTAAGTAAGAATTTACTTTTGCAGTGTCTTTTTTATTTGCATATCCAATAGAAGCACCACTTAATAATTCACCTTTTCGATTAGTACGTGGAGTTAATACTGAGAATAAAGGATAGTTTTTAGCCATTTGTTCTGCTTGAAAAGCACTTGAACTATCTGTAGCTAAAGAATCTCCTTCTATTTGGTCAATTAAAGAACTTTCTTTTTCTTTTGTTGAATCGACTTCAATAGTTTCTTTTTTCTCTTTTACAATGTCTTTTTTATTATTTTCGGAAGCTTCTGCCTCTTTTTTTAGGGTTTCTTCTGCAGTTTGAATTTCTTTCAGCTTATTGTTAGCTGCTAACAAATATTGGTAAACTTCTTTGTTGTCGTATGTTTCCCAGAACTCAAGACTTGCTGTTCCTTGTAATAGTTTACGAACACGTTCAGGGTCTTTTATACCAGGTAATTCAACTAATACTCTTCCTGTATTTTCTAATCGTTGAATATTTGGTTGCGATACACCAAATCGGTCAATTCTTGAACGAAGAATGTTATATGAATTGTCAATTGCATCATTGGTTTCTTTTCTAATAACACTTAATACTTCTTCATTAGTTGAGTTGTAACTTATTCCTCTTTCTTTTAAATCAACAGTATTAAATATTGCAGCAAGTTTACCATTAGGATCAATCTCAACAAATGCTTCGCCAAACAATGTTACAAAATCTTTTTGGCTGTTTCTCATTCGTTTTTGTGCTAATTTAATAGCATTTATAAATGTTGTGTCCTTACTATTATTAGACATTTCTTTAACAACATCTACAACAGATATCTCTAAGGTAACGTTCATACCTCCTTTAAGGTCAAGTCCAAGGTTCAGTTCTCTTTCTTTACACTCTTTATATGAAAATTTTCTTATACCTAAAAAGTTGTAAACTGTTTTCCCAGATATTGAATCGAGATATTGATTTTGTTTTACTAGATCTCCATTTGCAAATTCTTCTGCATCTTTTTGAATACTATTTGTTACCCATGTAAACGATAGGTGATAGATACACACTAACGCAAAAAGAACGGCAAATATCTTAATTACTCCTTTATTTCGCATTTGTTCTTGTTTTTTATTATTTATTAAAGTTTTTAAATATTTAAATCAAAAAAATTCCGACAAATATATTAATTTTTTTTCTAATCTCACTACATTAATTGTTAATATTAAATTTTCAACTTTTCATTTTTAATATCAGAAGTTTATTTTCATAATCGATTTTGGCATTATATTTAGTTAAAAAATCGCCTCCTAATAAACCCCAAATTTGTTTATTGTTGATATCGGCATATAATGAATTTATATGGTCTAGATTTAACAATACGGCTTTGAAGTTTTTTATTGATAAATCTCCAATTTGTATTTTGTTAACTGTTACCAGTTGTGTATCGGTAAGGTTTGCATTTATGCCCGACGATTTAATTTCTTCGGAATTCTCAATAATTTTTGAGTATTTTTCTAATCGACTTGCATCGAAAACCGTTTTTGATGCTCCGGTATCAATAATAATTTCACCTGTTTCGTCATCATTAAAAATAACATTAACAAATAAATGAAAATTATTTTTTTCAATTTCAACTAATGAAATTGGAATTTCGTATTTCATGTGCTTATAATTAATTAAGGATTAAAAATTAAGAATTAGGAACTATGATTATTTGAACTTTTTATGGTTTTAATAATACTTCCTAATTTCAAATTTCATTAAATTAATTCTTTAATAAAATAGTAAATCATTACAAACGACAAAGCTAATTTTAGTCCGGTACCAAACAAAAAGCCTATTAATGATCCCAGTCCTGATTTTAGAGACTTGTTTGTATCTTTGTTTTTAATATATTCGGCAACAACAGCTCCCAAAAAAACGCCTACTATCATTCCTATAGGAGGGAAAAAAATCATACCTGCAAAAAATCCAATTGTTGCGCCTATGATGCCGGCTTTTGAACCTCCAAATTTTTTAACTCCCCACATTGGAACAATGTAATCTACTACAAAAACAATCACAGTAATAATACCAAGTATTAAAAGAAAATTAAATGGGAAATCGGCAAAACGGGTTAAATGCAAAACAATTATTCCTAAATAACTTATTGGGGGTCCCGGCAAAACTGGCACAATACAACCAATTAAACCTACCAACATAATAATAATTGCTAATACTAATAATATCCAGTCCATGAGAAAAAAGTTAAAAGTTCATAAAGTTGAGTCTTTGTGAAATCCCGACACTTCGGGATTAAAAGTTTGAGTCCACTCCAAAAAGTGTTTTTCGTCATTGTGATCCGCCAACTGGCGGATCGCAATGACGGCTATGAAGCCTTTCCGGAGTGGACGCATTGATTAAAGTTTAAATTTATAAAAAATAAACGATCCTATTAAAGCCGGAATGGCTATGTTAATTATCCATAAAACAATTGATGTTGAAACAATTCCAACAACTTCATCAGAAAACATTCCGAAAAAGAACAAAGCTACTGAACCTCTTATCCCTATTTCTGCTAAAGTAATAGTTGGGATACCGGTCATGGTTAAAAAAACCAATCCTATTGAAATAAATGCCGGAATAATTCCAATATTTACATTAAAAACGAGTAACAATAAATAAAATTGAGTTAAGAAAACAAAATATCTGATAAAGCTTATTAGTAATATTTTTAATAGTTCCCGTTTGTTATATGATGAAATAATATCAATGTATTTTTTTATTTTTTTTATATATGGTAATTTAATCAAAAAATTTAAACATTTATCTAAGTGTAGATAAATAAAAATAATTAAAAAACTGAAAATAAACAATAAAATAATAAGAAGATTACTGTTGAAATTTATTTTAATTATTTTTTCGGGGAAAATGATTAAAAGAATAATTAACGAAATTAAACCAACGACAATTGTAATAATCAGCTGGCTGAAATTACCTACAATGGTTGCAAAAATTGCGGGTACTCGATTTCTTCTTTTTAAAACAAAAATTCTTCCGCCAAATTCTCCAACTCTGTTAGGCGTGAAAATTGAAACAGTAACCCCCGATAAAACAGCTTTTAATGATGTGAAAAAAGTGATTTTTTCTAAATGTTTTATTAAGATTTTCCATTTTGCAGATTCTATACCCCAATTTGCAAACATCAATAATAAAACAAGAGTTAAAAGGAATAAACTAGAATAATCGAATTTAAAAAATTGCTCAATAATATTATTTGTTTCATTATAACGATATAACTTTAGTATAATAAAGCCATATGAAGCAATTATCACAGATATTTTTATAATTTTTTTGTATATTTTTTTTAATGTCATGCTAAAAAAATTAAACAAATATATAAAGATATTTGAATTTGAAATAAGATTTTAGAACTTTACACAGTTAAATTAGTTGAAAGCTTACAAAGTTCATACAGTTTTTAAAGTTTCAAATTCATAAAGTTGAAAGTTTGTAATTCTTAATACATAATACATAATGGGATATGTAAAAGCAAAAAAATATTTAGGGCAACATTTTTTGAAAGATACAAATATTGCACAAAAAATTGTTGATAGTCTTATTAATCAAGAAGCAAAAAAAGTTCTGGAAATTGGTCCGGGGATGGGCGTTTTAACACAATTTTTATTAAAGAATGAAAATTATGAAACTTCTGTTATTGAGATTGATGAAGAATCTGTTGAATATCTTCAAAAAAAATTTCCTGAATTACAAGACAGAATAATTAGTGAAGATTTTTTAAAATTCGACATTAATAATTTTTCGTCTGACCGATTTTCTATCATTGGAAATTTCCCATACAATATTTCAAGTCAGATATTTTTTAAAATAATTGAAAACAGAGATACCGTTGTTGAGGTGGTTGGAATGTTACAAAAAGAAGTAGCCCAAAGATTAGCTGCAAAACCCGGCAACAAAACTTATGGTATTTTAAGTGTATTGCTACAAGCATATTATAAGATTGAATATTTGTTTACTGTTAACGAAAATGTTTTTTCTCCACCACCAAAAGTTAAATCGGCGGTTATTAGAATGACAAGAAATTCGGTGAAAAAAATTGATTGTGACGAAGACCTGTTTTTTAGAGTTATTAAAACAAGTTTTAATCAACGTCGCAAGACATTAAACAATTCGTTAAAACCAATATTGCAAAATATTAAGATAAAAGACGATATTATGTTGAAGCGTCCGGAACAATTAAATGTTGATAATTTTATAAAATTAACTAATTTAGTAGAAAATTATATGAAGGTTTAAAATTTAGAATTATGATTTTAGATTTGTGATTTAATTATTAGAATTATTTATTTTGAGGATAAATAATTTTAATTGTGGTGCTTATTAAAAAGGTAAAGCTATGCAATTTGAATTAACAAAAGAATTTATAGACAGTTTACACAAGGCGATTGAATTAAAGGATAAAAAGGCAAGCTTGAATTTAGTTGGGAATTTGCATGCTGCCGATATTGCAGAAATATATGATGAGTTAGATATTGAAGAAGCAAAATTTATTCACCTATTACTTGATGTTGACAAATCTGCTGATGTATTAGTGGCACTTGAAGATGATGTTCGTGAGAAATTTCTGAAATCATTACCCAGTCACATAATTGCAAAAATCATCAAAAACAAAATGGATTCTGATGATGCTGCAGACATTATTGGAACACTTCCCAATAAGATTCAACAAGAAATATTAACGCATATTGATGATATTGAACAAGCCAGTGATATTGTTGATCTGCTTAATTATGATGAAGACACTGCCGGTGGTTTAATGGCTAAAGAATTAGTGGCTGTTAACGAAAACTGGAATATTACAAAATGTCTTCGTGAAATGCGAAAACAAGCCGAAGAGGTAGAACAAGTATTTTTTGTTTATGTTGTTGATGATGATAATGTTTTAAAAGGTACTCTTTCGTTAAAAAAATTATTGCTAATTTCTGAAACAACAAACATAAAAACAGCATACAATAAAAAAGTTATTTCTGTTAATGTTGATACTCCTTCGGAAGAAGTTGCAAATATAATGGATAAATATGACCTTGTTGCGCTTCCTGTAGTTGACAGTATTGGCCGATTGGTTGGTAGAATTACAATTGATGATGTTGTTGATGTTATTAGAGACGAAGCCGGAAAAGACTATCAGATGATGTCAGGTATTTCTGAAGATATTGAATCTACCGATAATGTTATAGTACAAACACGTGCTCGTATGCCTTGGTTGATTATTGCAATGTTTGGAGGTATATTAAGTTCGCGGGTAATTTATCAATTTACCGGGGAATTATCATTTCTGCCGCAAATGGCTATGTTTATTCCTATGATTACAGGAATGGGAGGTAATGTTGGAATACAATCGTCAGCAATCATAATTCAAGGATTAGCAAACAACTCGCTTGGTATTGAAAGTAACTTTAAAAAATTAACTAAAGAATTTTTAATAGCATTATTAAACGGTACTATCTTATCTTCAATTATTTTGGTTTTTAATTATTTCACTTCAGATTCTTATGTTCTTACCATTGCAGTTAGCATTGCTTTATTTTCAGTAATTTTGTTTGCAACGCTTTTTGGAACTTTTGTGCCTCTTATTTTAGATAGATTCAAAATTGATCCGGCTTTGGCAACAGGTCCGTTTATTACTACTGTTGACGATATCTCGGGTGTTTTTATTTATCTTGCTATTTGTAAGTTACTTCTTGGAGTTTTAGGATAATCGAAAAAATGAATATTACTAAACCGACATTAATATTAGACAAAGAAAAATGTTTGAGAAATATTGAAAAGATGGTTTCAAAAGCTGAGAATAATAATTTGACGCTCCGACCTCATTTCAAAACACATCAATCATTAATTATTGGCGATTGGTTTAAAATGTTCGGAATTAATTCCATCACAGTTTCCTCAATTATAATGGCCAAGTATTTTGCTGAAAACGGATGGAATGACATTACTGTTGCCTTTCCCGTTAATATTCGCGAGATTGCTGAAATAAACAAACTTGCGCAAAAAATTAAGCTTAATATTCTTATTACTTCCGATACAATAATTCCTTTTTTAAATGACAATTTAAAATCACCAGTAGGTGTATTTATTAAGATTGATACAGGTTATCATCGCGCGGGAATAGCAATTGAAGAAACTGAGGCTATCGATAATTTAATTAATAAAATTGAATTAAGTACTGTCCTTTCTTTTAAAGGCTTTTTAACACACGACGGACATACTTATCATGCCAAAAGTGTTGAAGAGATTAATGACATCCATAATTTAACAATTAATAAATTCAGTAAGCTTAAAAAGCGATATATTAATAAATATAAAAATCTTATAACATCTATTGGAGATACACCGGCTTGCAGCATTTCAAATAATTTTACTGATATTGACGAAATTCGTCCCGGTAATTTTGTTTTTTACGATTTTATGCAAGCAAATTTAGGCTCATGCTCAACAAATCAAATTGCTGTTGCACTTGCTTGCCCTGTTGTTGATATAAATGCAAAACGAAACGAGATAGTGATATATGGTGGTGGTGTTCATCTTTCAAAAGAATTTATTATTGATTTAAACAACAACAAAAATTTTGGTTTGATTGTAGAATTTTCAAACAACGGCTGGTCTGAGCCTGTTAATGATACATACGTGTATTCACTTTCGCAAGAACACGGAATTATTAAAACTACTGATAATTTTTTAAGAAAAATAAAAATTGGAGATATTGTTGGCATCTTACCTGTGCATTCATGCCTTACAGCAAATTTAATGAAATCATACATTACTTTTGAAAATATTGAGATTGACCATTTGTAATTACACTCTTTGTTTTAATTAGAGATTTTTTTTGTAATTATATAATAATTCTATAAATTTATACACATAATTACAAAACAATTAATATTTTAACCCAAAGGTGTGTTAATTTTTTACACGAATATAAAAGGATAATTTCGGATACATCTTAAAAAAATAATTAGACCTTATGAAAAACAGTTTATTTATTCTCTTTTTTTTATTCAGTATTGGACTTTTTGCTCAAGAAAATAATAAAGGAACACAAAAGATTAAAGATTTAGAAAATGAAATTGTAGCGTTAAAGAAATGTAACTCTTCATTAAAGAAAAAAATAACTTCGTTAAAGTATTCTCAAAAGAAATCAATCTCGAAACAAAATGAAAAAATTGAGAATATTTATACAGACATTAAATTTTCAACAACTAAAATTACAAATAATTCCGAATCGATATTAAAGACAAATACTGAAATTGATTTATTGAAAAAAGAAAATGAAAAACTCAATCAATTGTTAAAAGATAAATTTTCTGCATTTAAACTTTCGTTTCTTATACTTGCTGCCATTTCATTGTGTTTGTTTTTAATTAATTATATCTTTTTATCGAAACTCCCACAAAAAAGCAGACGGATAGTTATTGAAACAAAACAAGAAGTTGACTTAGAAATTCAAAGTGTAAAAGTAGGACTTAGTAAAGAGATTAAAAATATAAAGAAAAGTATTAAAATGATTAATAAAGATATTAAATCATTATCGGAAAAGAAATAAAGTTATGCTGGGTTTATTTCAGCAAATAATTTTTTTAGACCTTAAGGTTTTCAAAACCTTAAGGTCTAATGGTAATATTTAATTTCAAATATAATAATTTTTTTTGACATGTACAGAATGTCCCGCCAACTATGATGTTTCAACAATGTTATTCTTTTCTTATAAATATTAGGATATTATTGAGTATAATTTTAAATTAGTACCCATTAATCAAAAATAAAAAAATTGTTGTTTATTACAACAACACATCATTTCAAAACATTTATATAAACATTTAATTATCAATTAATAATAAAAACTAAACAAATGAAAAAATTAATTTACAGTTTAATTTTATTAGCAATATTTTTTTCATCGTGCCAGCAAAATGGTGTAAAAGATGAAAAAATAATTGGAAAAAAAACGCTAAAACTTACAAGTGACTTAATGACACCTGAGGTTTTATGGTCATATGGAAGATTGGGAGATGCTCAAGTTTCACCTGATGGAAAAACAGTATTGTATGGCGTTAGTTATTACAGCATTCCTGAAAACAAAAGTAACAGAGAGCTATTTACAATTGGAATTGACGGGAAAAACAAAAAACAATTAACAACAACAGCTTGCAGTGAATATAGTGCAATTTGGCGTCCCGATGGAAAAAAAATTCTTTATTTATCACCGGCATCCGGCTCAATGCAGATATGGGAAATGAATCCTGATGGAAGCAGTAAAAACCAGGTTTCTAATGTGGATGGTGATATTACAAATATTTTATTTTCGCCAACACAAAAACAATTGTTATTTACAAAAGATGTAAAAATTGACAAACAAGTTGTTGATATTTACCCCGATTTACCAAAATCTGACGGTAAAGTTATTACTGATTTAATGTATCGCCATTGGGATACTTGGGAAGATGGTAAGTATTCGCATATTTTTATTGCTGATTATACCGAAGGCTCAATAAATAATGCAGTAGATATTATGGAGAACGAACCTTACGACACTCCTTTAATGCCATTCGGCGGTATTGAAGAAATTACCTGGAGCCCTGATGGAAACAAAGTTGCTTACGATTGCAAAAAACTTAAGGGTAAAGCATATACTTTGAGCACAAATTCTGATGTTTATATTTATGATTTAGCAACTAAAGAAACCATTAACCTTTCAGAAGGAATGCCGGGTTACGACAGAAGTCCGCTTTTCTCTCCTGATGGGAAAAAAATTGCTTGGTTAAGTATGCGACGAGCAGGTTTTGAGGCAGATAAAGACAGATTATTTGTTTATGATTTTGACACAAAAGTAAAGAAAGATCATACTCAAAATTTCGACCATAGCCCATTTAGTTTAGTATGGACACCTGACAATAAATCAATGTATTTTGTAAGTGGAGTAAAAGCTACTTTCCAAATTTATAAAATTAATTTTGATAATGATGAAATAACAGCAATCACCAAAGGTCTTCACGATTATCATTCTGTTGCTCTTGCAGAAAATTGCTTAATTGGCACAAAAGTATCTATGATTAAACCTGCAGAAATCTATAGAATAGACGAAAAGACAGGTGAAGAAACAGAAATATCGTTTGAGAACAAAGAGATTTTAGATCAAATAGCTCCTGCAAAAATTGAGAAACGTTGGGTTACAACAACCGACAATAAACAAATGTTAACATGGGTTATTTATCCACCTCATTTCGACAAATCGAAAAAATATCCAACATTACTTTACTGCGAAGGAGGACCACAATCACCATTAAGTCAATTCTGGAGTTACCGATGGAATTTTTCAATAATGGCTGCTAACGGATATATTATTGTTGCTCCAAACCGTCGTGGAGTTTTAACTTTTGGGCAAGAATGGACAGACCAAATAAGTAAAGATCATGGTGGTCAAAACATGAAAGACTATTTTAGTGCTATTGATGAATTGAAAAAAGAACCTTATGTTGATGAAAATAATCTTGGTGCAGTAGGAGCAAGTTATGGAGGTTATTCTGTTTACTGGCTTGCCGGAAATCACAATAAAAGATTTAAAGCTTTTATTTCACACGATGGTGTATTTAATTCTACAGCCGAATATGGCTCAACTGATGAGATGTTTTTTGATAACTGGGAAAATGGTGGTGCTTATTGGGATTTGAATAATAAAGTTGCACAGAATTCTTATGCAAATTCCCCACATAAATTTGTACAAAATTGGGATACACCAATTTTAATTATTCATGGTGGCAAAGATTACAGAATACCTTATACACAAGGAATGGAAGCATTTAATGCAGCACAACTAAGAGGTGTTCCAAGTGAGTTCTTATATTTCCCTTCGGAAAATCATTGGGTGTTGAAACCACAAAACGGAATTTTATGGCAACGCACTTTCTTTAACTGGTTAGATCGTTGGCTAAAGCCTAAGAAATAATTTTTTTTAATAATTTTATAAAAATTGTCACAGATTCACAGATTTTTTTATTTGGGGATCTGTGATTTTTTTTTCAATCCGGATTATTCAGGATAGAATATTTATCATCAATATCGTAAATAATTTCAAAAAATATCATAATATTTCCAAATATTTAACAAATTAGGAAATATTAGATTATCTTTGTTTTTTAATTAGAACAAAGCAGAATGAAAAAAATTGAACAAGCACCTAATTGGAAAAATGAAAAGCTTCTTAACAAAGGACTTAAATTGTTCATAAATAATGATTACAAAAAAATAATTGATGAAATTAATGATAAATATCTTTATTGGGATAAAATAAAATATATTAAAACACCTCAAAAAATAAATCCGGAGGAATTATGGAGTGCTGTTAAATTTAGCAGAACAATCCATTCAAAAGAAATTACATTCGGGAAATATAAATTCAGTTATAATCTAACCGACTTTATTCAAAAAAGACTACACGAATTTGATTTAAATATTGGCGGGCAACTTGGAGCAAAGACAACAATTCCGGAAGAAGATAAAAAAAGATATTTAATCAGTTCTATAATGGAAGAGGCAATAGCTTCCAGTCAAATAGAAGGTGCTGTAACAACACGTAAAAAGGCAAAAGAAATGCTCAGAAAAAATAAAAAACCAAGAACAAAATCTGAGCAAATGATATTAAATAATTATAACACTATTAAAAATATTGTTGAAAATCAAAATCAATTATTAACAGAACAGACATTATTTAAAATACATAAACTAATAACACATCAAACTTTAGACGACAGTAAGAATGAAGGGAAATACAGAGAAAACAATGATGTAAATGTTGTTGATGTAATTAATGGTGAAATAGTTCATACACCGCCCGATTACACAAAGATTTCCAAATTAATGAATGAATTATTTATATTTTTCAATAAAAACGATAAAAATCATTTTATTCATCCAATAATCAAAGGGTGTATTATCCATTTTATGATTGGCTTCTTACATCCATTTATTGATGGTAATGGCAGAACTGCAAGAGCATTATTTTATTGGTATTTACTAAAAAACGGATATTGGTTTACAAAATATTTATCAATTTCGAGACTAATTGCAAAAAGCAAAACTCAATATGCCTTAGCATATATGTACAGTGAGATTGACGGGAATGATATTTCTTACTTTATTAATTATAAGCTAAAAACAATGAATTTAGCTTTTGAAAGTTTAAGAGAATACATTAAAAGAAAAATAAACGAAAAGAAACAATATATTCATTTTCAAAAGATAATAGGAATAAACGAACGACAAGCGTTAATATTAAAATGGGTTTATGAAGAGCCTGATATTTTACTAACAGTTAAAGAAATAGAAAATAGATTTAACATTTCAAATCAAACTGGGCGAACAGATTTATATGAATTAGTTGAAAAAGGATATATAGAACTAATTGGTTTGAACAAAAAAACAAAAGCCTTTTGTAAAAGTAAAGATTTCGAGAAAATTTTAAAGATAGAGCTACCTCAACAATAGCTATAAATGAGTCCAGTCTAAAAAGGTCTTTTTTGTCATTCCGTCCGTCAGCTGACGGATCGGAATCTTTAACTTTCATGGTATCAGTAGATTCTGGAACCAGTTCAGAATGACAAATAGGTAGATACTTGCTTTTTAAACCGGACTCATAAATAATATTATTATAGGCACACGTTAAAAAATAATCAACAATCAACAATCGACAATCAATAATCAATAATCAACAATCAATAATCAACAATCAATTTCAATGATAATATTGTTTTAAATTATTTTGAAATATTACATCGTTAGCTTTATTAATACTATTAAC
>Ga0164318_10001034_pt1 | contig 23743 bp, 24 predicted proteins | sample GuaBasSedimGuay9_FD_113734 | JGI IMG/M metagenome (GOLD analysis project Ga0164318, IMG submission 113734) | Subseafloor sediment microbial communities from Guaymas Basin, Gulf of California, Mexico - Guay9, Core 4571-4, 0-3 cm | ecosystem: Environmental > Aquatic > Marine > Hydrothermal vents...
AACGGGGGCTCACGTCCACGCCGGTGGAAAATATGGGGCCGGCCCTATACCCTTGCGGGCACAGGCGGGCAAATAATGCTAACCGCATTATTTGGGTTAATCGTATTGTATTCTCCTTACAGCTTCACACACTTCCGTATGTGATATCTTCTACTCACACGGTACGCAATACGCACGGCGAGATACGCGATATGTATTGCTACACCCTATACCCTGCACCCTGAATGAGCCAAGAGCTATGAGCTATCTCCCGCACCCCGCAGCCTGTCTTTAATTTTTAAGATTGCCTCTGCCAATAACAAGTCCTGTGGGTAAGTTATCTTTATATTAAAGTAATCCCCCTCTATAATCTTTATCTTCCTGCCCAGGCGCATAACTATTTCTGCGTCGTCATATGCATCATTCCTGTTAAATTTATTATATGCATCAATAAGTAAGTTTCTCTTGAAAGCCTGGGGAGTCTGAATACACCAAAGATTCTTCCTGTTCAGGGTTTTACTAACAACTTTCCTTCCGGCAATCTTAACGGCATCTTTTAATCTTATACCGGGAATTACTGCATTAAACTTTATTACATTGTCCTTAACTCTTTCGATCAACTCTCTAGTGACAAAAGGCCTCGCCCCATCATGAATAAAGACATAATCTATATCACGTTTAACCAAAGTGAGCCCTCTACGCACAGAATCCTGCCTTCTTGGACCTCCCGTTATCATATCAACACGGCTATTCTTTGTATAACGCTTTATTAAAGGAAAATAATAACTTCTTGCGACAATAATTATTTGGGAAAAATATTTTAATCCAGAGAATACACTGTAGCTGTAATAGAATAAAGGAATGTTACTTATCTTAACAAAAGCTTTATCTTCCCTTTTTCTTAATCTTTTACCTCTGCCGGCACATAATAAAATAACGGCATATTTCATCCGGAAAGCTTTGTAAAGATTATCCTTCCACTCGGAGACTGTAGTACTGATGTGACTTCAACACCAACATTCTTGCCAATAAGCCATCGGGAATTCTCCACAACTACCATAGTACCGTCTTCTAGATACCCCACTGCCTGGTTATGTTCTTTACCTTCCTTTATTAACTTAAGAGAAAACCTTTCCCCCGGCAGCAATATAGGCTTAAGGGCATTGGAAAGATCGTTTATATTCAAAACTTTTACTCCCTGAAGCTGAGCTATGCGATTGAGATTATAATCGGTAGTCAGAATCTTACTATCAAGGATTTTGGCAAGTTTAACGAGTTTTTCATCAACCGCAAGGCCCTTCTCTATTTCTTCCTCATAAATTGACACCTCTATATTCTGCTCCTTTTTGAGAGAATGCAGAATTTCTATTCCTCTTTTACCCTTCTGGCGTTTTAAGAAATCTGTTGAATCCGCAAGAGCCTGAAGTTCGTTTAAGACAGCGCGGGGAACAATAAATTTTGCCTCTACAAATCCTGTCTTTACAATATCAAGAATCCTGCCGTCAATAATACTGCTTGTATCAACAACGATATTTTCCTCTCTTAAATCCTGCCTTTTAAACCTTACATAGGGAATTATAAGATGAAATTCCTCTTTACCTTTAAGGCCTAAGGTAAGCCCCAGATAAACACAAATAATATAAATAAAAGCTGTAAAACCGCTAACTATTTCCTCAGGTAAATTAAAAATAATAAGAAAGGAATTGAACATCTTTCCTAAAATCAAACCAAGGAGTATGCCAAATACTCCTGAGGAAAGGCCCTTTAAAGACACCCGCCGCGCTAACATCTCAAAAATAACTATACTTATACCTATAATCCCTCCTCCGAGAGCATACATAAAAGAATTACCACCGCCAAAAATAGCATTCTCTCCGCCGAAAGAATAAGCAATAACTACGCACACAATAATAAAAGCGAACCTAATCAAATTAAGACTTATCATACCTTACCTCCCAATGTTAGCTCTAATACCTCTTTTGCTGACTCTAAACCTACAATATCAAAAGAATAAATACTATTATCTATTTCTTTTGTATTTCCTTTAGGGATATAACACTTTATGAAACCTCCTCTTTGAACTTCTTTAAGCCTGAAAGCAATATTGCCCACCGGTCTTAATTCTCCTGCTAACCCAACCTCGCCGATAAAAACTGCTCCCTTCTCCAATTCTTTTTCTTTGAAACTAGATACTATAGCACAAACTACTGCTAAATCAACAGCCGGATCCGTAATTCTCACTCCTCCTGCAACATTTAAAAATATGTCCTGAGCTGCCAACGGTATCTTAATTCTTTTTTCCACAGTCGCAGTAAGAAGAGAAAAACGGTTAAAATCAAACCCAACTGACCTTCTCCTTACCATACCGAAAGTAGCTTTACTTACAAGAGCCTGCAGCTCTATAAGTATAGGCCTCAAGCCTTCCATGGCACAGCTTACGCAGCTTCCCGAGACAGGATTATCCTTATGAGGCAGGAATATATCGGACAAAACCTTAACTTCTTTTAGGCCGGATGAGGTCATTTCAAACACAGCCATTTCTCCTGTTGAACCAAACCTGTTTTTTACAGCACGCAGTATCCGGTAATGAGAAGACACCTCTGACTCAAAATATAACACACAATCCACAATATGTTCTAAAATCTTAGGCCCTGCAAGAGACCCTTCCTTAGTTACGTGGCCTACAATAATAATACTTACTCCTTTCGTCTTCGCAAAACGCGTTAAGAACTCGGCACAGTTTCTTATCTGATTGATACTTCCCCGGGGATTATCAATATCAGGATTATGAACGACTTGTATAGAATCAATAATAATAGTACTGAATTTATACTTCTCGAAATGAGTGTATATATTTACAATATTATCGTCATCAATTATATACAAATTGTCGAAATTAAACTTAAGACGTTTAGCGCGGAGGTTAACCTGTTGAGGAGACTCTTCAGCACTGACATAAAGAACCTTATTGTTTCCTGAAATTAACCCTGCAACCTGGAGAAGCAGCGTGGATTTGCCAACCCCCGGCTCTCCTCCGACAAGAACAACTTCGCCCTTTATGAGGCCTCCCCCTAAAATGCGGTCAAACTCGGCTATACCCGTGGGAATTCTCAAATTATCTTCATTCTCTATTCTACCCAGCAATTGAGGCGCTGATTCTGCCTGAAAAGAAGTACGGCCTTTGGAAACTTTACTCTTTTCTTCAGAAAAAGACTCCCAGCTGTTGCACACAGGACACCTGCCAATCCATTTGACAGACTTATATCCGCATTCAGAACAAATAAACATAACAAATCAATTAGTAATCCGTGCGAAATATGCTCGTTTGTACTCGCGAGATATATCACCGTAATTTTTCTCACCTAACAACTTATCTCTATCTATTTCACAGCCAAAGGTTGTATATTTTGTCCGCGCAGCGAACATATTTCGTCCCGATACTTCGGGACACATTTCGTTTATTAAACGAACGTATTTATCTTTTTCTCTTTTTTTTCTCTTTCGGCTTATAGAGGAGTTTCCAGGGATGTTTTTTTAAGTCTTCAAATAAATCGTCGGCTTTCCTGTATAAAGAATCATCGTAAAGCAATTTCCCTACTGTACCCTTCTTACCCTTTATGTCCAAAAGAAGCCCCTTGAATTCACCTGTTGTATCATTTATATTAGATAATAAACTCTTAAATTCACCCGTTATATCATTTATATTAGATAGTGAATTTTCCAAATCTTTCTTTATAGTGCTGTTTTCAACAAAATCCTGCAGTTTAAGCGCGGTATCGTTAATGGAGGTTACGACATCGAACAGCGGAGGAGAGTCAACACCCCTTACTACTGAATCTTCTTTTAAATAATTTTTAACAGGTGTATAAGGAGGCATTATTTCCAAATATTTCTCACCAAAAAACCCAAGGCTGTTAATAAAAAACCTTGAACCAACAGGCACATTGACGCCTTTTTCAACCTTAACATACGCATATACTACAGGCGTACTCTTCTCTGTTTTTATCTCTAGTTTATCAACCTCTCCTACGTCTACGCCGCAGAACCTGACTGGCGAAGCTGATTTCAACCCTTCAACGAACTTGAACTTAACCTTTAATAAATAATACCCTTTAAAAAAACTTACTTCTCTTATAGACATAATGGCGGTAAAAAACAGAATCGCGGCGACCAGAAAGAATATGCCCAGCTTTATTTCTACCAGGTATCTTCTTATATCTAATAGTTTTTTCTTCATCCTAAACCTCCGTCTCTTTTATGGGGCCCTCGGAACTTCCCTTCATAAACTGTATTATTCTCTCGTCTTTTAAGTTTTTAAGCTCCTCCAGAGAACCTTCAAATATTATCTTGCCGCCGAGAAGAAAAGCCAGTCTGTCCGCAAGCTTAAGCCCTACATGTAAATCGTGAGTTACAATTATAGAAGTTGTTGAAAGCTTACGGTGCAGATCTTCTATAAGAGAAGCTATTTTATCCACAGCTATTGGGTCAACTCCTGTTGTAGGTTCATCATATATAACTACTTTGGGATGATAAATTATAGCTCTTGCCACTGCAACGCGTTTTTTCATTCCCCCGCTTAGCTCGTAAGGATACAAGTCTTCTATATCTCTCATTCCAACAAGTTCCAGCGTCTCCCTGACCTTCTCTCTTATTACCTCCCGGCTAAGATTTGAATGCTGGTAAAACATAAACCCTACATTTTCTTCCACAGTAAGGAAATCAAATAAAGCGTTGCCCTGAAAAACCACTCCTATTTTTTTTCTTATCTTGTTAAGCCTTGACTTATCAAGATAAGTTATATCCTCATTGTCTATCAATATCTTTCCGCTATCAGGTTTAATGAGGCCTATAATGCTCCTTAAAAGCACGGTTTTCCCTGCTCCGCTTCTTCCGATAATTAAGAAAGTTTCTCCGTCGTTTATGGTCAGACGCGCCTTGTCCAGAACTTTCTTTTCTCCGAATGATTTAGAAATATCTACTACTTTAATCATAATATTTCAACATCTTCGATGAACGCACAGAAAAGGTGCGGATTGTATTGAGATTCACGTTCATCTTTCATTCCTCTTGTGTGTTTCTCGATTGTTTTGCGTTCCACGCATGTTATCCGCTTCTATAAGAAACCTATAAAATTTATATAAATATAAAATAAAAGAAAGCGGTCATAATACTGTCGAATATTATAATTAATATAAAAGAACGCACCACGGAGTTAGTAACAACTTTTGCTACATCAGAAGAAGAAAAGGGCCTAAATCCTTCAAAACACGATATAAAGGCTATTATCGCCCCGAAACACACGCTTTTTAGCATCCCGCTTACAATATCCTTGTAAACTAAAGCGTCGAATGTCATCTTAAAATAGAAATGGAAAGGTATGGCAAATTTAGTAGCTCCTACTATATAGCCTCCTATTATTCCCAAGAAATCCGCATAAATGACCAGAATCGGCATAGATACTACAAGGCTTATAAACTTAGGCACAACAAGGTAATTAATAGGTTCAACCCCCATAATATCCAAAGCATCGACCTGCTCGCTGATTTTCATTGCGCCAAGCTGGGCAGTTATCGAGGCCCCGCTGCGCGCGGCGACAATAAGCGCTCCCAAGACAGGCCCAAGCTCTCTCGTTAAAGATAAAGCCACAAGAGAAGCAATATATATTTCAGAAGAAAATATTCTAAGCTGATATGCTGTCTGGAAAGCGATAATTATTCCTACAAAAAACGATATTAAAGAGACCAGCCCAAAGCTGTCTATCCCAATAAACGCAATCTCTCTCACTAAATTCTTAATATTGCGTTTTCCGGAAAACAGCCAGAAGAAAATATCCTTAACAAAAATATTAAGATTTCCTACGTAATTAAAGAAGCTTTCTATTCTTTTTATAATGCCCATTTCTTTTATTATTATTCAAACATGTATAATTCGTATACACAATACACACAAATTAGCACAGATTAAAAACAGATTAACACAGAAAAAGGTCACAAAGTCACCCTCCTTCGTCCTTCGGACTACGGCGGGCAGGCACCTCCTTCGTCCTTCGGACTACGGCGGGCAAGCAAAGTTAGTGATTAAAAACGGCCATCTGCGCTGCCAAACTATTATTCAAACTTCAATTCTTCGTTATGCCGGACAGCCTTTATTTTAACAGCCTCTTCCTTCTTAAGACGCCCAGAAAAAGTACCTTTTATCATATCTTCCGCTAAAGGGTCCTCTAAAAACCTCTGGATAACACGTTTCAGAGGCCTGGCGCCAAAAACAGGGTCAAAACCTTTTTCCACAAACAGGCTCTTTGCCTCAGGCGTAAGTTCAACCTCCATACCCTGTTCTCTCAAACGGTTGTTTACATATTCCATCTCTATATCAATAATTTTCTCAAGGGCATCCTTATCAAGAGGCTTAAAAACAATTATTTCATCCAAGCGGTTTAAGAACTCGGGCTTAAACGTCTTTTTTATCTCCTCCATTAGAAGGCTTTTCATATTATCGTAGCTTATATCTTCTTTAACTGCGGTAAAACCAAGAGAACCGCGTTTCCGGATTATCTCTGCGCCAACATTTGAAGTCATAATTAAAATAGTATTCCTAAAATCAACTTTCCTGCCAAAACTATCAGTAAGACGCCCCTCTTCAAGAATTTGCAACAGCAGGTTGAAAACATCAGGATGCGCTTTTTCTATTTCATCAAGAAGAATAACAGAATAAGGCCTGCGCCTCACTCTTTCAGTAAGCTGCCCGCCTTCTTCATAACCGACATATCCCGGAGGAGCGCCCAAAAGGCGTGAAACATTAAATTTCTCCATATATTCGCTCATGTCAAGCTGAATCAAAGCTTCTTCATTTCCGAACATAAATTCTGTCAGCGCCCTCGCCAAAAGTGTCTTACCGACGCCTGTGGGCCCAAGGAAAATAAACGAACCAATTGGGCGGCGCGGTTCTTTTATCCCCGCACGAGCCCTCTTTACAGCACGCGAAATAGCATCAATCGCTTCGCTCTGGCCTATAACTCTACTGGATAGTTCTTCTCCTATGCGCAAAAGTTTTTCTGACTCTTTTTCTTCTAACCGGTAAATAGGAATGCCTGTGACCTGCGCCACAAGCTTCGCGATATCCTCACTGGAAACAGTAGGTATAATCTGATCTCTCTTCTTAACCCATTCTCTGCGCAGGTTCTCAAGATTTAACCTAAGTTTTTTCTCTTCGTCACGCAGTTTTGCCGCTGATTCGAAATCCTGCTGCTTAATAAAAGCTTCCTTTTCTTTTACAATCTCACGCAGCCGCTCTTCCAGCTCTTTTATATCATTAGGCACTGTCAATACTGCCAAACGTGACCTTGCTCCGGCTTCGTCTATTAAATCAATAGCCTTATCCGGCAAGAAACGGCCTGAAATATACCTCTCGGAAAGTTTTGCCGCCGCTTGAAGCGCCTCGTCAGTAAACTGTACCCTATGGTGTGCTTCATATTTATCTCTTAATCCTTTTAGTATCTCTATCGTCTCATCGACAGTATTTGGTTCTACAACTATAGCCTGAAATCTTCTCTCCAAAGCAGCATCTTTCTCTATATACTTACGGTACTCATCAAGGGTAGTAGCGCCAATGCATTGTATTTCACCACGCGAAAGTGAAGGCTTTAAGATATTTGAAGCATCAATTGCCCCCTCAGCTGCACCAGCCCCCACAAGTGTATGGAACTCATCTATAAAAATTATAATATCTTTGGAGCGTTTTATCTCCTCCATAACAGCTTTAATTCTTTCTTCAAATTGGCCGCGGTATTTTGTCCCTGCAATCATTAACGCTAAATCAAGGACAACAATTCTTTTGTCTCTTAAAATCTCAGGGACATTGCCTTTAGTTATGCTTTGGGCAAGACCCTCTACAATAGCTGTCTTACCCACACCCGCTTCCCCTAAGAGAACAGGATTATTCTTTGTCCTGCGGGAAAGTACCTGTGTAACTCTTTCTATCTCAAGACTTCTGCCTATAACAGGGTCTAAACCTCCTTCTTTGGCTAATTTCGTGAGATCTCTTCCGAATGAATCTAACGCAGGGGTCCTTGAATGCGCGGCAGAACTTACACCCGCTGTATGCGAACTTCCAAGCAAAGTAGATATCTCTTCTTTTACCTTGCTTAAATCAACCCCCATACTGAAAAGAATCTGCGATGCCAGCCCTTCGCCTTCGCGGATAAGACCTAAAAGTATATGCTCTGTACCTATATAATTATGCCCTAAAGAGCGGGCATCCTCTGCCGCTAATTCCAACGACTTCTTGGCACGGGGAGTAAAAGGGATATCTCCTAAAACAGAAGAAGCACTGCCTGCCGTAATTAGCTTCTCCGTCTCTTTACGCAGTAAATTAAGACTTATTCCTAAATTCTGAAGCACCGCGCAGGCCACCCCTTCGCCTTCACGAACCAAACCCAAAAGAATATGCTCTGTGCCTATATAATCATGGCTGAACCGCCGCGCTTCTTCTTTTGATAATACTAATACTTTCCTCGCCCTCTCGGTGAATCTGTTAAACATATCTGCCTCCCTTCAAATGTTCTCTAATAATAGACGCTCTTATGTAATCGCGTTCCTCTTCTTTTAAAACCTTATCCTCTATCTTTTGAAGATGAGCAGGCTGTACAATAATAAAAAGGTTATTGATTGTACTCCTGTCAACTTCTTTAATTATACCCAAATCCACACCCACATACAACATAGAAAGATGAGAAAATGCCTCTTTAGCAGAAATCAAACGGCAGTTTCTTAGAATACCCAGAGACCGCCAGATGCTATCCTCAAAAGTATGACGATGCTTCTTAATCAATGCTTGACGGGAAGTTAACTCCTGTTCTTTCACCTGCCTGACTACGCCCGAAAGATTATCAATGATTTCTTTCTCCGATAAACCTAAAGTAGCTCTGTTCGAAACTTGAAAGAAATTACCCACCGCCTGAGTCCCCTCTCCAAACAGGCCTCTTGCGGTAAAAGATAACTTTGATAGAAGCTCTAAGACTTTGTCTATGTTTTTGGTAAGGACCAGTGCCGGAAGATGCAGCATACAAGACGCTCTTAAAGCAGTGCCTACGTTTGTGGGGCAAGCTGTAAGGTATCCTAATTCGGGAGAGAAAGAAAAAGGCAAATGTTTTGATAACTCATCGTCCATCTTATTTATAAACAACCACGCCCTATTGAGGTCAAAACCGGCAGCTATAACCTGAATCCTTAAATGGTCTTCCTCGTTAATCATTATAGAAAATTCCTCTGAACCAGAAAGAACTAAGCCCTTGCCTTTAACAGAACGTGTATGCTCCTGGCTTATAAGATGGCGTTCTAATAGGAATTGTTTATCTACAGCACCAAGGGTATCCATTTTTATAAACCACGCATCATTTATGTATTGTATCTTATGAACGGCATCTTTCACTTTATCAAGTATATCTCTTTTGGCAAAAAGTGCTGATTTCCACGGAAAAGGATATCCTTCTATATTCCTTGCCAGCCTGACGCGGGTTGAAATTATAATATCGGAATGAGAGCCTTTGCCGCTAAACCACTTATTATTATTCTCAAGAAGTTTCTTAAATAACATTTTATTTATTTGTAGTTTATCCCGGCACGGGAAACTTAAAGTCTTTAGGCCGCAGACACAAGGAAAATTAAGATTCTGCGCCGCGCATAGCGCATTTAGAAAACCTTAAGTTTTTGACCCACGGAGCTTTATTCTCTTCTCTAATTCTTTTATTTTGTCTCTTATATCAGCAGCTTCCTCGTATGCTTCTATCTGAACTGACCTCTCCAGCCTTTTTCTTAAATCTGCGAGCTTCTTATCGAGAATAACTTCTTCGGAAACCGCAGGAGAAATCTTACCTCTATAATATAAAGTTCCATGAATTTTCTTTATAATCGCAATCAGACGATGCCCGAAGGCTGTATAACAACGTGCGCATCCCAAAAGGCCTTTCTTCTTAAAATCATCAAAATTTATGCCGCAAAAAGGACAACACAAAGAATCACTGTCATCTTCTCTGCTCTCCCGGACAGTTACCCCCCCCAGAAACTCTGCAATATTCAACTGATGCTTAAACTCGTCAGCTCTAAGATGAGCGCATTCATGGCATATATGAAGCTCCATAATCTTGCCGTTTATTATCTCGGTAAGATGAACAGTCGCTGTGTTTTTATGACATAAATCACATAACATACTAACACTTCGTGTTACACAGATGATCACAGATCAAGAACAGGTTAAAGCTGGCGCTTCGTTTTAAACACAGATGACCACAGATATCTTATAATTCTAAATGTTAATTGTTAACTTTGCATCTTATTATCTGCGGCAATCTGTATACCCTTCTGCGTTAATCTGTGTCATTACACCCTATATTTTATACCTTACCCCATCTTTCTGGGTGAGCTTCTTAAACTCTTTCATTATAAACTTTGTAATATTACCGGGTTTGCCGCCGCCAATAATCCTCCCGTCAACATTAACCACCGGAACAATTTCTGCCGCTGTTCCCGTTAAGAAACATTCTTCGCTTATATACAATTCATGGCGTGTGATTACATGTTCATGAGCAGGTATATTGGACTCCCTAGCTATATCCAGGACTGTATCCCTCGTTATCCCTCTTAAACTGCCCATACACTGCGGAGGAGTATATATACCCCCTTTTTTCACGGCAAAGATATTATCTCCTGTACACTCAGTAATATAACCAAGATGGTCGAGCATAATAGCTTCCTGGTAACCGGCGTTTATAGCCTCTATTTTTGCCAAAATGTTATTAAGGTAGTTTAACGATTTTATCTGAGGGTTAACCGCTTCGGGAATATTGCGTATCGTAGGAACGCTGATAATCTTCATCCCCTTATCATAAAGCTCCTTCGGATATAAAGCTATTTTATCGGTTATAATGGCAACTGACTCATTCCCCCTGCATTTTCTTGGATCAAGGCCTAAATCACCCTCCCCACGCGAAACCACGACTCTTATATACGCATCCCTCAAGCGGTTTGCCTTTAATGTTGTGATAATAGCACTGACCATCTCCTTTTTATTTAAAGGCACATCAAGCATTATTGAATGTGCTGACTCAAACAGCCTGTCAATATGCTCATTTAGTTTAAATACCATACTGTTGTAAGACCTTATTCCCTCAAATACACCGTCACCATACAGAAATCCATGGTCTAAAACACTTATCTTAGCGTCCTTTTTATCCACCAACTTTCCGTTAATATACACCTTCATACTAAACCCCCTCTTAGCTCACAACTCCTGGCTCTTAGCTCATAAGGAAGAACATATATCTTTTTCTTTACTCTGAGCTATCAGCTACAAGCTAAGAGCTTTTCTTTGTTCCTCCTTCCTACGAGCTATCAGCTATGAACTATGAGCCTTCTTATACTTTATCTATCCTGCCATTTTTTATATTCACCACGCGCGAAGCTCTCTGTGCCAATTCAATATTATGTGTAACAATTACTATTGTCTTTCCTTTATCGGTATTAAGAGCCTCCAAGAGAGTTATTACTTTCTCCGAAGATACCCCATCGAGATTGCCTGTCGGTTCATCGCAAAAAACAATTGCCGGTTCATTTACTAGAGCGCGCGCAATAGCTACTTTCTGCTTCTCGCCCCCTGAAAGCTGCGAGGGGAAATAGTGGCTTTTATCATCTACACTTAAGTATTTTAGCAACTTTCGTGTTTCTTTAAAAGAGGTTTTTGTATCTTTGCATAACAAAGAAGGAAGCATAATATTCTCCAGAACCGTAAGCTCCTCAATGAGATGATAGAATTGGAACACAAAACCGATGCTTCTGTTTCTCCACAAAGATATTTTCTCTTCTCTCCAGCCTGATATATCTTTCCCCTCAAAAAATACTCTGCCTTTTGTGGCAATATCCAAACCGCCTAATATATTAAGCAGTGTAGTCTTACCTGCTCCTGACGGGCCGACGATTGCAAGATAATCTCCTCTTTCTATATTTATATTTACATCTCTCAAGGCATAAGCTTCTGTGCCGCCGCCCCTATAAGATTTCCATAAAGATACCGTTTTTATAAGACTACCCATAACGCAATGCCTCCGACGGCTTAAGCCGCGAAGCTCTCACAGCGGGAAACAAACTGGATATAAAGGAAAGCAAAATACCCAAAGAAGAAATTAAAGCTATATCTTTTGTTTTCACGGTTACAGGAAGATAACTGATGTAATATATCTCTTGGGGAAGTTTTATAAAATGGTACTCTTTAAGCACAAAACATAAAGTAATCCCGAGTATCACCCCGGCTGCTACCCCGATAACCCCAAGCATAAGACCCTGGATACTAAATATAGAAAGTATGTGCCCCGAATTAAATCCCAACGATTTAAGTATACCTATATCCTTTGTCTTTTCTACAACCTTAATGGTAAGAGTAGAAAAAATATTGAAAGACGCTACAACAACAATCAAACTCAAAATTACAAACATTGTTATCTTCTCCAGTTTCAACGCTGAAAAAAGCGCTCCATTGGTCTCAATCCATGTGTTTACTATAAAACCATCATCCTCTAAATTCTTAAGCTGGCTTTTTACCGCCGCGGCCTTAAAAGGGTCATTTACCCTAACGCCCAGGAATAAAAGATAATTGTCACCTAACGCTTTGGCCTCGTTTATGTTGCAAACAAGGTAATTATTATCTATATCGTATAAACCAATCTTAAACACTCCTCTTATTTTACTTTCTTTAAGCCTGAGCTTGCGGTTAAGAGGATAGTATGAGATTCTATCGCCTAACAAGAACTTTTTCCTTAAACCATCTCCTACAAAGAATCCTTCATTGCCTTTTTCTTTTAAAACATATTTATAAAATGTTTTTTTCTCATAACGGCTGCTAAAATCGATTCCTCTTACAATAATAGGAACTATATAATCATTAAATTTACCAAAAACCTGAGTCTGTAGGAAAATAGCCGCACCTTTTACTCCTTCCGTATTCCTTACTCTCTTAATTACACCCTCGGGAATTTCTCTGCGCACGCTTTCTATGGTTATATGGTAATTGAAACGCAACAGCTTACTCATAAGGTCTTTATCAAAACCGTTCATAACCGAGATTACTACAATCAGCGTAGCAACACCCAGCATAACACCCAAACAGGAAATAATACTTATAAAAGAAATGTGGCGGGCCCTGCCTCTAAAAAGATACCGGAGAGCGAGAAAAACTTCAGTCTTTAGCATCATGGGGTTTAAGAAGGGGAAACAAAATAACGTCTCTTATTGACGATTGATTCAAAAGCAACATTATGAGCCTGTCTATACCAATACCCAAACCGGCAGCGGGAGGCATACCATGTTCCAGGCTTTCGAGAAAGTCTTCGTCAATCTTTCTCGGAAGCTCTTCTTCTACTTTAAGCTGCTCTGACAGCCTCTTTCTCTGTTCAACGGGGTCATTGAGCTCTGAATAGCTGTTGGCTACTTCCATCCCCGCGATAAAAAGCTCAAATCTTTCTAATATATAAGAAGTATCTTTCTTTGATTTAGCAAGCGGCGCTGTCCAGCTGAAAAAATCAATGACAAATGCCGGTTTATCAACAGGATAATGTTTTTCTATAAGCTCTTCAGTGATATTGATAATCTGCGTGCGTGAAAGCTCATCTGATGATAGATTCAGTTTCCCGCATACTTTCTCTAATACTTTGCCCTGACTATCATCAGGGTTTACATCAAATTCTTTCTTAAAAAGAGAAGAAAATGAAACTTTAGGCCACGGAGGCGTAAAGTCTATTTTTTTTCCCTGATACTCAATAGTAAACGAATTATAGAGCCTTTTAACAAGGCTCGACAGCAAATCTTCGCATATCCTCATCATATATTCGTAATTCTCGTAGGCGCAATACGCTTCAAGCATAGTGAACTCCGGAGAATGACGCACCGATATCCCTTCATTGCGAAAATTTCTGTTTATCTCAAAAACTTTATCAAACCCTCCGACAAGAAGCCTTTTTAAATACAACTCAGGAGCGATACGAAGGTAGACATCAATATCTAAAGAGTTATGATGAGTAACAAAAGGCGCCCCGCTTGCTCCCCCCGGAATAGATTGCAGCATTGGCGTCTCTACCTCTATATAGTTCCTTTTTTGAAAAAAATCTCTTATAAAACTTACAATCAAAGACCGTTTCCAAAAAACGTCTCTGGCCTCAGGATTAGAAATAAGGTCCAGGTAACGGCGGCGGTAACGTATTTCTACATCTTTTAAACCATGCCATTTCTCAGGAAGAGGCCTTAATGATTTGGAAAGAAGAACCATCCGTTTTACCATAATGGTCGGCTCTCCTGTTTTAGTCTTAAAAAAGCTTCCTTCAATACCCACAATATCGCCAATATCCAGCTCTTTAAAGAGTTCATAGCTATCCTTTAAGGTGTCTTTTCTCAAATAAATCTGTATTTTCCCCGAAGCATCGCTTATATGAGCAAAACTTGACTTACCATGTTCTCTTTTGGCAATGATTCTTCCGGCACTGGAAACTTCTTTGCCCTCCTGGAAATTATTAAGTATCTCTTTTATGTAGGAATACTTGGCAAAATGTGTCTCTTTATAGGGATTTCCGTAATGAGAACTTATTTTTTCTAACTTCTCTAAATCAATCATAGCTAAGATTATATAAGATTTGATATAGGCTGTCAAACTCTATAAACTTAAGGCCACAATACTGTGTTTTATACCATGCCGGTATCAGCATGCCGGTATCAGTTAGTAATCTATATTTATTTATGTTTTATATAATTATAAATAATGCGTCAATCACCAGCCTTTAAAATCATTTGCCTTTTTCCGGCTAAATGGTAACATTGAAATTATACTCCATATATTATATAATTTAAGAAAAGGTGTTATAAATAATGCGGGAAACAACGTTTACTCTAATAGAGCTTATCGTAGTTATCGCAATTATCGCAATCTTGACGGCGATTGTCGCGCCTAACGCCTTCAGGGCGATTGAGAAGGCAAAGGTCTCCAAAACAATACAAGATGTCAATGCTATTAAAACCGCTGCTATGGGTTTTTATAACGATACAGGATTATGGCCGGGAAGCCAATGGGGCACAATGCCGGGTGATCCGCTTTCTCCCGCTTCCTACGGTGAAGGTTTCGTTACAATGCCCCAGGTCCACAGCGGCTCCGGCCCTCAACAGGCAGCAGCTCAACAACAAATCGCTTATTGGGACGGACCTTATTTAGAAAAATGGTCAAATACTCCATGGGCAATGCCTTATATGTGGGATTACAACAACTGGGATGCCAGCGGTGATGGAATACCTTACGAACATGTAGTGTGGCTTGATTTGGCTCATTCTCCAGGCCCTTATGACCAGAATAATAAAGTTCCCGCTAAATCAAGAGATAAAATAGACAGTATATTGGACGGAGGAGACGGCCTCAATTCGGGAATGGTCCAGGAAATGAATAGCGGATTTTATGGTTCATCGGTAATGGTAATAGTATTCCAGGGAAGTTAGAATTCACAAAAATTAAAAATGGAACCACGTCCTAACTAAAACCAAGTGTTCCTTGAAAGCAGCTGTTCCGATTATTCCATAAGAAGAATCATTGCCGCATTAATCTTGAGCCTAAGAGCCAAAGCTTTACGGCGGTATAAATGCTAATTGTATTTTACTGTATCACCAAACTCGTTGTTGCAATCATATCTTTATAGCTATAATTATTTGAAACATGCATTCTATTTCTTTAAAAGTCGATGGATTATCTAAATATTTTGGCAAGTTATGCGTCATTAATAAAATATCTCTGAAAATATACGAAGGAGAAACCTTTGGGCTTCTGGGAATTAACGGCGCTGGCAAAACAACTCTTATTAAATGCATTCTTAAACTTCTTAACACCGCCGGAGGAGAAATCCTTTATAAAGAAAAGCCGCTCACCCTTAACGATATTTATAAAAGATTTGGTTACCTGCCGGAGAATTTTCTGCCTCCCGCAGAACTAACTGGAGGAGAATTCTTAAGAACGCTGAGTTTAAGCTTGCACATTCCTTACGATAACGTAATTTCGATTCTTAAAAAGGTTGAGCTTGATAGTAAAAAAAGAATCAAAAACTACTCAAGAGGTATGATCCAAAGACTGGGATTAGCGACGGCTCTTCTTAAGAATCCTGAGTTTATTATACTTGACGAACCTGCTTTAGGATTAGACCCTGTGGGCCAAAGTAAGATTCTTACGTTACTGGAAGGCTTAAACAAACAAAGGAAAACCATATTCTTTTCTTCTCACAACCTTATTCATATAGAAAAAATATGCAGCCGGATAGGAATACTTCATCACGGCAAAATTAAATTTACAGGAACCGTAAAAGGGCTTTTAGATGAGCAAAACAGTAATTCCTTAGAACAAAGTTTTTTAAAAATATTAGGATGTTTAAAACCATCTCTATAGTTCTTCTTAATATCAAACAAGGAATCAGAGAAAAAACCTTTTGGGCAGCAGGATTTTTCTTCTTATTCCTTATGGGATTTTCTGTTTTTTTAGGGGAATTATCCATTGGAGAGAAAAAAGTAGTGTTAAGAAATATAAGCCTTTCCTCTATAGAAATAAGCTGCCTTCTTCTGATTGCTTTCAGCTTTGTTTACAATTTTTACCGCGAAGAGAGTACCCGCCTAAAGGAAGTATATCTTTCATACTTCTCTCATGCTGCCTATCTGGGAGGCAAATTGATAAGTTATATTCTCATTTGTTTAATATATATATTATTGGCCTCCTTTACGGCAAGCTTTGTCTTATTTTTGAATAAGGCTTATCTCTGGCAGATTTTTCTTGGAAGTTACGGAATTTTCCTAAAGCTTTCTATATTCTGCGGGTTCTGCCTTCTCTTTTCCTCCCTTTTTAGTTACCCTCTTTTATCTTCTATATCTACTATATTCGCATACATAGCCAGTGAGCTTTCTTATAACGCCCTCAAGATTGTTAATGTCTCGGAAAACATTTTTATCAAAATATTTTTAAAGCTTATTTACCATATATTGCCCAACGCCGATAAAATAGACCTTAAATATCAAATAATCTATGGGAAAACTCCGCGTCTAGTATTCCTTATTGGTATTACTTCTTATGTATTTATTTACGCCTTACTACTATATTTCTTAAGTGTACTTATATTCCGCAGAAAAGAACATTAAATAAGATGGATGTCGATATAGAATCAAGAAAGACATTGAAAACAATTTGTATCCTCCTCCTGCTTGTTCCTCTTTTCTCTTTGCATCTGTCCAAATTCTCTGTTCAACAAAAAAAGAAAATATATTATACTTCTTCCATGGACTATTTAGAGTTAATTAGCGGAAGTTTCCGGCCTCTTTTTGCGGAAATGATTTTTATTAAAGGAATTTTGGGCCTGCCGGAGGAAGCCCCTGACCGAATGAGTTATTTTCTAAATTTATTCAATACCAGTATTGATTTAGACCCTAAGCTTATAAACGCATATTTCCTGGGAGGAGTAGTCGTTCCTACAGGAAAAGAAGAAGTTACCACAGGTATTAAATTCCTTAAGAAAGGCATGGCGCTTAATCCTTCTGAATGGAGAATCCCTTTTTGGATTGGTTTTAATTATCTCGAGCTTGGAGTTTACAGTAAAGTTATAAAATACTACAGAATGGCCTCTGACTTACCTGGCAGCCCCCCCTATCTAAAAACTAATTTAGCATTTCTATATTATAAAGCAAACCGCCCGCAAGAAGGTCTTCTCTATCTAAAAGGTTTGTGTAACTTTATAAAAGATAATCACATATTAAAAATAATGAAGAATAAAATAAAATGGCTGGAGAAAATAGTTAACTTAGAAAAGAAAATAGAAGAATACAGAGAAATGCACGGAGTTTGGCCCTTGAATCTAGATGATTTGGTAAAAAGAAAGCTGATAAAAGAAATCCCTGATGACCCTTTTGGAAAAGGATACTATTTAGAAAAAGATTTACTCAGTGGTATCCCTAAAGTAAGGAGTAAATTCTGATAAATTCCCTCTAAATTATCAGCCTGGATGGTCTTTTACGGCAGGCACCGCCTTTATTTATACCTCTTAGCGTAAGATACCGCCAAGATTGAACAAACTGCAAGAATATGATATACTTAAAGTGGAAAGGTAAGAAAGGCGCTAAAGAAAGGGTAAACTCCGTTAGAGATTAGAGAAAAAAGTTATGTCCGGGTTCAATACCTCAATAAGTAAGAAATGCCTTGTTTATTCAGCTAATGAAGACAATCTATGGCTGGCAAAAGGAAAACTGCCTCCAGCAGGATTTACTCTCATTGAGCTTATTGTTGTAATAGCCATCATCGCTATATTGGCGGCGATTGTCGCGCCCAACGCCTTTCGGGCGATTGAGAAGGCGAAACTTACCCGTGTAACTGAGGATTCCAAAAACATCAAAACTGCCGCCTACGCAATGTATGCCGATACAGGAATGTGGCCGGGAAGTAACTGGGGAGACGATGCCGGAAGCGACCCCTTAGCCGGCGCTCCACAGGGAGAAGGATTTGTCTTCTCGAGCAATAGGGCAAATTTCCCCGGCACATGGTGGAACGGACCATACCTTGATAAGTGGTTCAAAAATCCGTGGGGCGGGTGGTACTGGTGGGATTACAACGCAGCGGATCAAAATGGCGATGGTATCGGAAACGAACATGTTTTATGGATTGACAATGGAAGAGGTAACTCCGGAAAAAGAATACCTTTAGAATCGAGGATAAAAATAGACGAAAGATTAGATGACGGCGATTTAGACACGGGAAGAGTACAGGTATGGCAGGGAAACCACACAAATGGCAACCTGGGATTTATTCTTATACAAGGACAATAATACAATAAAAACTTGCAAAAATATCTTGCTATGGTAAAATTATACAAAATGTGTTAATATAAAGTTGAAAAGGGAGGTGAAATATGAAGAAGGGATTCACGTTAATCGAATTAATCGTCGTTATTGCCATTATCGCAGTGTTGGCGGCAATTGTCGCTCCTAATGCTTTCAAGGCAATTGAAAAAGGAAAAATTTCCGCGACCATAGGCGATTACAAGTCCATCAAGACAGGTGCAATGGCTTATTATTCTGATACAGGAGTCTGGCCCGCTGACGGCACGACCACCGCCGGTTTTGTGACCGATGATAGTGTTTCTGGCTGGGATGGTCCTTATTTAGAAAAGTGGCCTCCGCGAGATAACTGGGGAGGAACCTATACTTTTCAAAATGATAGCGCCCGAGACTGGGATGGCGACGGAAGTAATGACGCTGCCCGTTATATCAGTGTAACCCTTATTCCTCAAACTGTGTGCGCTAAGATTAATACCCAGCTTGACGGCACTGAAACAAATCCCGGCACTACCGGTAGTATTCAATACGGCAGTAACGCGACAGAAACTCTTTATATGCTCATTTCCCAGGATTAGCCTTAGACATATATAAAAAATATCCCTTGTTTTTAAACAAGGGATATTTTTTATAATCAAGACTTATAATAATTTTATATAACGCGGCGATTTTGAACCTAAGGAATGGACAATCCTGATACTGTAAGGCGGCACTGAGCAACTGAGGAACCTTCCTCCTGAGCAGAAATAGTAACCTTATCAATGGTAAGTATTTTCTTTGCTGACTCAATGCGATAAATAAATAATATTATCTGTTCCATCCTGCCGCGGCAGTTTAAATCAACATAATATTTTACTATACCTTTCTCTGCTTTAACGCCCGCGGGCCTTATATTAAGAAGGTCTATAGAAGAACGCCGCGCAATGTCCTCTATGAGCTTTAAAAAGGCGTTCATCCCCTCATCATAACTTGCCTCTTTCTTAAAATAACCGGCATAACTGGAAGCCTCTTTTTCTATTCCTTTTTTCAAATAAATAAAATGCAGGTCTTTTTGTATAATCTCCTTTTTATCCGTTATATTACTTTCTAAAGACGCTATCTTATCCAAAGCAGGCGATACCAACAATCTGTCAATAAGAGCTAAGGCGACAAAAACAACACTGGCATAAAATATAATTCTTTCCCTCCTGGAAAATCTGTCCAAAACTGTGCTTAATTGAGATATATTAATCATTTTCTTTCAAGATTATTTATTCAACGTAATACCCAGTTCAAAATCAGCCACTTCTTTATTACCCTCCCTGCGTTTTGTTGTATACCTTGTCTTTATATCCTTAAATAATTCCTCGTTGCTTAAACTGTCAATAAAAGAATACACCGTTGTCATAGAGCCCGCCGTACCTTTTATAGACACAGACTCATTCTCCTTATTGAACCGAAGCTCTGTAACTTTTACTGTAGGCGGTATATTCTTATAAACTTTATCCAAAGTTTCTAAGAATGTTCCTCTCTGAGAAAGATAACGCTTCAGAAGCTGAATGCGGCGAAACTTATCTTCCAGCTCCTCTGCTTCTTTATGAATAGGCCGAAGCCCTTCATCCAACTTGCTCAAATAAATATTCCTAAAAGTTATCTTGCTCACTACCATAATAAAGATAACCAGAACGATAGAGAGAACAAAGAAACCCGTCCATATTATCTGGCGGCTCCTCTCCTGAAAAGCCTTCTTAAGCTTAATCTCCTCAGGAATAAGGTTAATCTGAGCCCGCGCGCTCTCAAAAGACGAAGCGATAACATCAAGAAACAAAGAAGGGTTCACAGTGGCGAATAATTTCCCTGCTTTATCTTTAATAATAAAACGGTCAATAAAAGAAGTATTCTCTGAGGGTATGCCAACGGTACTGCTTAGAAAAGATGCTAATCCCTTATATTTGTCCGGGGCAGATAAGAGTATAATCCTCTGAGGAACGCTCTCTATCCCCTCGTTTCTATACACCTCTATTGATTTTCTTGTTTCTTCTACGAACTGGCCGGCGTAACGCGTGTAATCATCATCAAAATGTTTACTGCCTATGGGAATACTTCGGGAAAAAATAGATTCGTCTTTAAATACAATATTAAAATAGCTAAAAGAGCTGTCTATATAGAGCAAACCTGAAGGAAAATCGTCATTATTCAATTTAAAGATATTTGAAAGAAACTTGCCCACCACTTCAGAAGAAAAACAAACTCTTTGTATTTCTACCCCGGCTTTGTTAACAATATTTAACTGCCTCCTTATAATCTCCCTGGTTACTATAGCCAAGAGTATCTTTGTGTAATTAACCCTGTAAGTTCCTATTGTTTTATAGTCAATGATTATCTCTTCTCTTGCATACGGCGTATGCCTTGCGGCCTGCAGGTTCATAATATCTGCTATCTCCTTCGGGTCCTGGGAAGGAATTTCGATATTCTTGGTAATTGCAAGATGCGATGGTATAACTAAGACAGCGTAAGGATTCTTTACCTTTATGCTTTTAAGAAACATCTTTATTTTATCCGCTACGTCATCTTCTTTTAGGCCGCCGATATCATATCCATAAGCATCCAGTATCTCTTTATGAAGGCCCGCCTGCCTTGTATATACAATCCTTAATCCTCCTCCTCCGATTTGAATACCTACAGCGTCACTATGCCGGGCCAAAAAAGAAGCTCTTCTTAAGACCATATTTGACACTTACCTCTCCCTCCAAAACAAAATATTTCCTCCTCTGTCAACAATACAATTAATGTTTTCTATAACAGCAGAATAATCCAGCTTAGCGTAACTTGAAATGCTGAAGTAGCTGGAAGAAACGCCGATAAAACCTGCCGCAACGACATTGCTCAAATTTGCCACCTCATCCGCGGAAAGTGAATAGTACCGGCTTAGCTGGGCAACTACAGAACCAGAGGAATTAAAAATATTGTCGTCTAAAGTAGCAATTTCTTTATCTTCTCCTTCCCGGTAGGAAATAATCTTATCTACAAGACCTTTCCCTATCCCTACAGCATAAAGAACTTCTCCTGATGCTGTATTGATATTTACCATTTTGCTGTCTCCATATACAGTTATAAAACCCTTTATTTTATCGAATATATTTTTATTCATACCTCTGACAAGAAGCACCTCATCTAAAGACTCGAAGTTTGCATCCTTACAATCATAGGGCTCGCTCAAATGTTTATAGTAACTGTCCTCCGCGCTGCCTTGTGGTATCGATAAGGTACTGTCAGCATCTCTGAAATCAACGATGGAAGCAGCGAGCGCTTTAGCATCGTAATTATTCATATCCAGCACTACTTCAAATAATCTCTGCAATGTTGTTATGCCCGCTTTATTAATGTTAACCTTCCTTGCTTCATCAACAATGCCGAATATCTTATTTATTTTACCACCTTCGCTGTGATTATAAAACACATTGAAGCGGCCCTTGCCAACTTTTATATCTTTAAAATCTGCGTCATTATGGGCCCAATAATCAGAGAAACTATCAACTCCCGTATCATTATCTCTGTTAATTTCAAAGATCGCTTTCTTAACTCCGGCCTCCGCGATAAGGCGAGTGCTGTCTCTTTGGCCTAAGCGCTTAACAATAATCGCCTTTTGCCTTGCCCCATAGCCAAGATACAAGGCAAACAGTGAAAGCAAGAACATAATCCAAAGGGCAAAGATTAGAATAACCCCGTTAACATAAAACCTGCTACGACTCTTATACCTTGCTACAGTATGCTTAATCAACTTCTCTCCTTTATTTCAACAAAATATTTATAGCTCCATAACCCATAACCTTGCAGAATAAACGAAACCCGCAGCTAATACATAACTTGTCCTTGCGGAATATCAACCGTATGGAGATAGCTGACAGTTCTTTTATCATAACTCACTGACAGCCTTATCCTTACAGATATAGGAATCTTTTTCTTGTCCCACTTACTCAACCAGAAACTCTTTTTCTCTTTGGTATCATAGAAATGATAACTCAATTCAAAATTGTCAACCCCGTCCAAAACATCTCTTATGCTCCCTGCGGTATTCTTGTAAACATCACTTAAGTTTCTTACGGTTCTAAATATACTGTGTCTATCTTTATCCCAATAATAGTTCACCTCTCCTATTCCTTCGCCAAGCCCGTTAAGCCTGCCTCTTGTAACCACATATGTTACAAAACTCATACTTGTCTTTGTGCCGGAAAAACTCATAGAATTATACTTAATCGTGTTGCGTAAATCACTCGAGACGGTATCAAGAAAAATAAAGATACCTTCCTCTGAATCTTTACTGTATACTTTCCTCCATATTTTTATCCCACTGCTGAAAGTAGCAAGCAAAGTAATACCTACCACGGAGAATAGCACTGCTACAATCGTTGCTTCTATGAGAGTAAACCCTGTTAGAGAACTTTGTTTTTTAACGGTCCGCGGCGACGGTGGCTTCAAACCACCGCCGCCTTCAATCGGTAATGACCACCGATTAAAATCGGTGGCTTTCTCTAACGGGGTAAAATCATTCTTTTTACCCATAAATGACAAATCCTGGTTCAATCTCTCGTATAATAAATGTACTTGGAACGCACAAGGTTTATATTTCTGCGGCCTTCCTTCCAGCTAACAACTAAAGTCACATCGTATAAACTCATTTTCTCTGTGCTCCCTATTAACGAATACGCCGCCTGCCAAGAAAAGCTCTTGTTGCCTTCGTTAAAACTTCCCGATGCTTGCGGTAAGAATGCGGCCTTATATGTCCTGAATTCTTCATCAATATCATAAAGTTTCTCTTCCGTCCACAATTGTGCATATAAATAGTGTTTTACGTAATAAGAAACATCGAGCGACGAAAGGAATCCTTTGTATATAAACAATATTCCCGA
>Ga0164318_10001036_pt1 | contig 23711 bp, 21 predicted proteins | sample GuaBasSedimGuay9_FD_113734 | JGI IMG/M metagenome (GOLD analysis project Ga0164318, IMG submission 113734) | Subseafloor sediment microbial communities from Guaymas Basin, Gulf of California, Mexico - Guay9, Core 4571-4, 0-3 cm | ecosystem: Environmental > Aquatic > Marine > Hydrothermal vents...
GAGGTCTCGCTTCCTCTGCTGTCCAGCCAGGCCGAACGGGCTCATACCATATTCCACGAGGAGGCAAGGAACACGACGAGGCTTGAGAGCTTCAAGGCGGCCAAGGTCCAACAGGTCTTCGTCAATCCCAGCACCGGCAGCAGGAACACCCCTCCGACGAGCCCCCCGACCCAGCCTCCCATAAGGTCGCAAGCGTAGAGCATCCCTGCGGTGGTGCCGAGCTTGGGCGAGGATTTCAGACATATCCTGGCCGCCAGGGGGAACTGCGCTCCGACCGGAAATCCGGAGATGAACGAAAGGACAGGAAAGATCCACCGGATGAGGGCGCCCTCCGGATTCGATCGGAGCAGCAGGAAGGTTCCGGGGAGGGAGATGGAGAATACGATCATCGCCAGCTCTATCTCGGCGAAGCACAGGAGGTCCCTCCGGACCCTCTCCGAGAAGGATGCCATGAACAGGCTTCCTGCGGCCATCCCGGACATAAGGGCGGTTATCAAGATTCCTATCTGGTGGAAGACGTGGCCGTACAGGACCTGGAAGGCGAAGACCAATATCAGATCGTAGAGCATGCCTGCAAATCCTGTGCTGGCAACTGCAAAGGGCACCCCCGAGGACCTTCCGAGGCGGAGAAGGAAGGCGAGGGCGAAGGTGAGGACTAAGAGGAAAGAAAGGATATGGCCCAGACCGATCCCCTCCAACCTTCCGAACCATCCCCGCAGGGAGGGGGCGAAGATGGCGTTCCAATACCAAAGGCTGCGGAATACGGCCAAAGGGGCAAAATCCTCGTTATTACCTTCCCTTGCTCCCTTCAAGGAGGCTGAGAACCAGTCAAGCCACCTCCTGTGCAGCCGGTAACGGAGGTATCCCGGGGTCAGGAGGCTCACCTCGAGCGACCTTTCCCTCATCCTTTCGGCGAGTAGGGAGGGAGTGATCCGGCTCACCTCGGGGGAGGAGGAGGCGAGGTAGAGGTTGAGGTCTCCGGGTATAATCCGGATGTGAGGATAGACGGCCTCGAGGGTCCTGAGGATACAGGCGTTGAGGTCCCTCAGCTCTTCGCTTATGTAAGTCAGGGAGCCCGGAAGGCAGAGGACCAATATCCCCCCTCGCTCGAGCTTCTCCTCGGCTGAGAGGAAGAACTCCTCGGTGAACAGCCGGTTCACCTGGAGGTTGGAAGGATCTCTAAGGCCGACGAAGATGAGGTCGTATTCGTGGGGGGACATCCGGACGAACAACCTCCCGTCCGTGTTGTGTACGTGGACCCTGGGGTCGTCCAGCTCGGACGGGTCGGCGAACCTTCGAAGTACTTCCAACAACATGGGGTCCAGTTCGGCGTAGTCTATCCTCTTTACCGTCGGATGTTTCAGGACCTCACGGATGACACCTCCGACACCCCCGCTCAGGATCAGGACCTCCTCCGGCTCCGGATGGGAGAGCATGGGGATGTGGACGAATTCCTCCACGAAGGCTATGTCCGGGACCGGTGCTGCCACGACGGGGATGCCGTTGGAGAAGAAGGTGTACTGGCCTTCGTCTTCCACTACAACGACGTTCCCGTAGATGGAATTTCCGTAGTAGACCACCTTCTGGCCCTGCCACTGGCGCTCTACCGAGAGCCTGTGGACCTGATCTGCCCCCCTGCCGAGGAGTAGGAATGCGACGGCCACCGAGGCAGCTGCCGAAGTCCCTGCCAGTATCCTCCTCTGCCGGAATGGCTTCAGAAGTACCAGGCAGACCGCTAGGTTCAACAGGGAGACGATGAGGGCTATCCGGACGGAATGGAGGTAGGGGAGCATGAGGTACACGAAGACGGTCCCGCCCACGATGGTCCCCAGGGTCTCGTATAGGTAGACCTTGCCCACCGCCCAGGAGGAGGGCCTTCCGTGTACTTCAGCATATAGCCGACAGCCGAAGGTGAAAAGAGCCCCGTGGGGGAGGCTTACGGGGAGGAGTAAGAGGAAGGAAGAAAGGAAGATGACCGGAAGCCCGAACCCCTCTCCGGAGACGACACCTATGGCCCCCCTTAAGCTCCGGACCCCGTATACGGCCAAGGGCAGGGCGAAGGAAAACATCGTCTGGACGAGCACGTAGGCCTCGAGCTTCCTCCTTAAACTTTCTATCTTCTTCCCGAGCAGGAAGGAGCCAGCGGCCTCGAGGACGAGCCAGTTGGCAAGTACGATCCCTATGGACAGCTCGTTGCCGGAAAATACGATCAACAGCTCCCGGAGGAGGAGCACCTGGGCCACGATCCCGCTGAAGCCCATAACCCATATGGCGAGCGTCATTCCCAGATGCCCGGGATGCTGTACCCGCAGAACTTGCATCTGCCGTTTCGTAAGTTGTTCTCTAAGACCTGGAAGTGCACCCTATATATCACCCTCTTCCCGCACCTGGGACAGAACGTCGAGTTGTACTTGTGGCCGGGGACGTTTCCTATGGTAACGTAGTGAAGGCCCACGTCTGAGGCTATCTCGTGGGCCTTCTCCAAAGTCCTTATCGGCGTCGGGGGGAGGTGGGTCAACCGATAGTTCGGGAAGAAGCGGGAGAAGTGTAGCGGGGTATCCTCGCCGAGGTTCTCCTTGATCCATTCGCACATCCTCCTTATGTCCGATGGATCGTCGTTTATCGTAGGTATGACCAAGTTTACGACCTCGAGCCACTTCCCCTCCTGCCTTACGATTTTCAGGGTCCTCAGTACGGGTTCGAGTTCCGCAGATGAATTGTCGTAAGCCTTCTCGGTGAATCCCTTCAGGTCTATGGTCACGGCATCGGTATATCGCAGGAGCCTCTTGAGGGGCTCAGGGTTCATGGAGCCGTTGGAATGCCAAAGTATCCTCAGCCCCTTGCTCTTGGCCAGCACCGCTACGTCGTAGACATATTCGTAGAACGCCGTAGGTTCGTTGTAGGTGAAGGAAAGTGTGGGGATGTTCTTCTTTAGGGCTATCTCGACCGCCCTTTCAGGAGGGATATCGTAAGTTTCTAAATCTCCAGGGCTCGCCTGGGAGAGGTGCCAGTTGTGGCAATGCCGACATCTGAAGTTACAACCCACGGTGCCGAAACAGAGTATCTCGGTCCCAGGGAGCATGTGGTATTGGGGCTCCTTCTCAATGGGGTCTATGTGCACCGCCGAGGGCCTGGCGTAGACCAGAGAGTAATACCTCCCTTCCCTGTTCTCCCGCACCCGACAGAAGCCCCGTCCCCCGGGAGGCACTGTACACATCCTGAAACATGTCTCACACTGTATCCAGTTCCCCTCCAGCTTCCGGTAGAACATGACCTCCTTGAGGGGAACCTCCGTGACGGACGGCGCCCCCCATGTCCCTCGAAGTCCCAGCGTTCTGAGGAGCACCTCCGATACTCCCCCAGTGATCAGGGCCGCAAGGGCCCCTACACTTCTTTGCAGGAAGCTTCTACGGGTCAAAATCTTCGATCTCACCTCCTAAGGACCTTGGCCCAGGTGGGATAACTTCGGCCCTCAGGCGTGGGCCTCGAGCCAGTTCGTGCCGACCCCCACGTCCACCTTTATCGGGACCTTGAGCTTCAGGGCCCCCTCCATCTCCTCGACCACGAGGTCCCTCACCTCCTCCAGCTCCTCCCTCGGAACCTCGAACACGAGCTCGTCGTGGACCTGGAGTATCATCTTGGTCCTGTACCCCCCCTCCCTGAGCCTCCTCCAGACCCTCACCATCGCAACCTTTATGAGGTCGGCTGCAGTCCCCTGCACCGGGGTGTTTATGGCGGTCCTCTCAGCGAACTCCCTCATCTGGCGGTTGGAGCTGTTTATCTCGGGAAGGTACCTCCTCCTTCCCAAAAGGGTCGTGACGTACCCCTTCCTCCTCGCCTCCTCCAAGGTGCGCTCTATGTAAGCCTTCACGCCGGGGTACTGCCTGAAGTACTGGTCTATGAGTTCCCTTGCCTCGTGCCTGCTTATCCCGAGCTGCTCAGCCAGGCCGAACGGGCTCATACCGTATATTATCCCGAAGTTTATGGTCTTGGCCCTCCTCCTGAGTTCGGAGGTCACAAGCTCCGGAGGAACCCCGAACATGGCGCAGGCGGTGCGGGTGTGTATGTCCTCACCTTCTAAGAAGACCCTTATGAGGTTCTCGTCCTCGGAGAGGTGGGCCAGGATCCTGAGCTCTATCTGGGAGTAGTCCACGTCCAACAACAGGTGTTTCTCGTCCGGTGCGACGAAGGCCTGACGTATCCTCCTTCCAAGTTCCGTGCGGATGGGGATGTTCTGGAGGTTGGGGTCGCTCGAGGAGAGCCTACCTGTGGCGGTCACGGTCTGGTTGAAGGAAGTGTGGATCCTGCTGGTCTCGGGGTTTATGAGCTTGGGGAGGGCATCTATGTATGTGGACTTTAGCTTTGCAAGTTGCCTGTAGTCCAAAACCTTGCGTGGAAGCTCGTGTTCACCTGCCAGGACCTCTAAGACCGAGACGTCGGTCGAATACCCCGTCTTGGTCCTGCGAACCACCGGGAGCTTGAGCTTCTCGAAGAGTATGTACCCGAGTTGTTGGGTGGAGTTTATGTTGAACCTCTCCCCTGCCATCCTGTATATCTCCTCCTCGAGCCTCCTGAGTTCCGCCTCGACCTGGAGCGACATGGTGCGGAGGTAGTTCCCGTCCACCTTCACCCCGTGCATCTCCATGTCCACGAGGACCTCCACGAGGGGCATCTCGACCTCCCTGAAGAGGGGCATGAGGGCCTTGGCCTCGAGCTCCCCCTCCAGGACCTCCTTGAGCCTCAGGACCACCTCCGCATCCTCGCCAGAGTACCTGGCCGCCTGCTCCACAGGGACCTCGGCGAAGCTCCTCTGCTTCTTGCCCGAGCCTATAAGCTCTGATATCGGGACCATCTTCCTGCCGAGGTAGGTGAGGCTCAGGACCTCGAGGTTGTGCTGGCGGCCCGAGGGGTTCAGGAGGTAGGAAGCTATCATGGTGTCGAACGAAAAGCCCTTGGGCTTTACACCGTGCCTGGAGAGGACTATTATGTCGTACTTCACGTTCTGCCCGTACTTCTGTACCCCCTCGTCCTCCAACACAGGGCCCAGTACCTTCCTCACCTTCTCCCAGGGGACGTTAGGTCCGAGGATGTGCCCCACGGGGACGTAGAAAGCCTCCCCGGGCGAGAGGCTCAGGGACACCCCCACGACCTCGGCCCTCATTGGGTCCGTGCTCGTGGTCTCGAGGTCCACAGAGAGGAAGCCCTGGTCCCTGGCCCTACGGGCTATCTCCTCGAGCTCGCCCTCCTCCACGACCTTCGTGCTCACCTCCTGGACCGCCTCTTCGACGGTTATCTCCCTCAGGAACCTCTGGAACTCGAGCTCCTTGAATATCTCCTGGAGGGCTGGCCTGTTGAACCCCCTGAACCTGAACTCCTCGAGGGATACGGGCCTTCCGAGCGCCTCCTCTATGGGAACGTCGGTCCTTATGGTCACGAGCTCCTTGGAGAGCCTGGCCTGGTCGGCGAACTTCTTGAGGTTCTCCCTGACCCTTTCCCTCGCAACAACTCCGGAGTGTGCGAGCACGGAGTCCAGGTCCCCGTACGCCCTGACCAAGGCCAGGGCCGTCTTCTCCCCGACCCCCGGCACGCCCGGGACGTTGTCGGAAGCGTCCCCTGTGAGGGCCAGAAGGTCCCTCACCCTATCGGGCGGGACGCCGAGCCTCTCCTTCACCCCTTCCTCGTCCACCAGTTCCAGCCTTTCCTCTTTGCCTGCCCTCGTGGGCCTGAGGACCTTGACCTTGGGCCCGACGAGCTGGAAGAAGTCCTTGTCGCCCGCAACTATGATGACCTCGAAGCCTTCATCCGCTGCTCTCTTCGCCAGGGTTCCTATGACGTCGTCGGCCTCGAAACCTTCGACCTCCAGTACAGGTACGTTCATGGCGTCCAATATCTGGTATATCCTCGGAAGGGACGCTGCCATGTGTTCGGGCATCTTCTGGCGCGTGGCCTTGTACTCCGGAAACTTCTCGTGTCTGAAGGTGGGCCTTCCGGTGTCGAACACCACGACCATGTATTCTGGCTCGTACTCCCTGAAGAGCTTGAACAGGGAGTTCACAAAGCCGTAAGGTGTGCTCGTGTCCTCCCCCTTGGAGTTTATGAGGGGGTTCTTCGCGAAGGCGAAGTACGAACGATAAGCCAAGGCAGAACCGTCTATGAGGAAGATCCGCTTCATAGCGCCCTCCGGTTAGAGTCTCCTTCGCTCGGCCAGAAGTATGAGCCGTTTAAGTTCCTCCGGACCTCTCGCTTCCTCCCACGACCTCAGAAATCCCTCGCTCTGCACGATCTGAGCTATCGCCATGAGCGCCTGAAGGTGGAACGTCCTCTCGTCCCTGGTCCCGGCTAAGACGAACAGCACCTTCACCGGCGGTCCCTCGCCGAACTTCGCTCCTCCCCTGCACCTCACGGGGAGCACGACGAACTTCCCCTCGCCTTCTACGACCACATGGGGGATGGCGAGGCCCGGCTGCACCACGGTCGTGGAGGCCTTTTCCCTTTCCATCAGCCTCCTGAAGATCTCATCCTCCCCCATCTCCAGGTCCTCGGAAAGCTCCTTTGCGACCTTCCTGAAGCATTCTTCGGCCGAGAGGGGACCGTCCAGATCCAACACCCTGCAGGAGCGGATGAGCCTGTCGAACCTGTCCTCTGTGACCTCGTCCCTCTCCCTCAGCACCTCCAAAAGCTCCTCCTCCAAGGTCCCGTCCCCCAAATTTCTGTCCGTTATCCTCCCCACCAGGTGTACAAGGGCGGACCTCCTCCTTGCGTTCGGCCGGACGTAGGCCACGTACCACACCAGGACAGAGGCGAAGAAGGCTCCGGTTAGCTCCAAGGATACGGCTCCCATCTCGGCTATCAGAAATCCGTAGGAGACTATGCCGAAGGCAGGCAGGTAGGGGTAGAGGGGCACCCTGAACTTGGGGCGGTAGCTCTGAAGCTTGCTCTCCCTCATGATTATGAGGGAGAGGTTCACGAAGGCGAACAGGACCAACATCATGGTGGAGGCGACCTTGACGAGGTCCTCGAGGTCCAGGAAGAGCACGGCCGAGGCCATGAACCCCCCCGTGGTCAGGACGGCCCAGGAAGGCACACCTGACCTGCCCGTCCTCCCGAAGAGCCCGGGCAGGAGCCCATCCCTGCTCATGGCCATGGGGGAGCGGGAGGCAGAAAGTATCCCAGCGTTTGCGGTGGTCACGAACGCCGCTAAGGCGGCCGAGGCCATGGCGACCTCCCCGACCTTCCCGAGGACCCTCTTAGCCCCCAACGCCATGGGCATGAGGGAGCTCTTGAGTTCCTCCGGGGGGAGGACCCCCACCGTGATCCCCACAGAGAGCACGTAGAGGACGGTGACCGACAGGAACGCCGAGAACATACCCAAGGGGATGTTTCTGCCGGGGTTCCTGGCCTCCTCTGCCACCCCGGCTACCTTTGTGAGGCCTCCGTAGGAGATGAAGACCATCCCTGTGGCGGCCAAGAGGGCCCCGGAGCCGTGGGGGAGGAACGGGAGGAAGTTGGCCTCCTGCACGTGCCGTCCTCCGAGGACCACGTATCCAACGAGCACCCCCAAAAGTCCCAGCACGAGCCATATCTGGAGCCTCTCGGCCTCCTTGACTCCCAGTAGGTTCACCGAAGTTAACGCCAGACATGCTCCTGCAGCCACAAGCTTGAGGGGGAGGTCGGGCGATAGGAGCTGGGCCACCGCCCCCATGCCGACCAGGGCGAAGGCGCTCTTGAGCCCTAAGGACAGCCAGTTCGCCAGGCCTCCGAACGTGCCGGCTAAGGCCCCCAAGCTCCTCTCTATGTAGAAGTAGGTCCCCCCTGCCTTGGGCATGGCCGTGGCGAGCTCGGCCTTGGCGAGCACCGCCGGAAGCATGAGCAACCCGGCCAGAAGGTAGGCCAGGACCATCCCAGGTCCGACCTGGTCGTAGAGCACGCTCGGAAGCACGAACAGGCCTGAGCTTATCATAGCGCCGGCAGCTATGCAGAATATCCCTAAAGGTCCAAGTTCCCGCTTCAAAGGACGTCCCCTCGTCGGCATCAGAACTCGACCATCACCTTAAGGTTCCTCTCACCCCTTTCGGCGGCCTCCCTGTATGCATCGGGGAGGTCTTGGAACTTGTACCTCGAAGTTATTAGTTCTGTGGGGGTGAGCTTCCCCGAGCTTATCAGCTCCACCGCCTTCAGGAAGTCGTGCCTCATGTACATCAGGCTCCCCACCATCTCGAGCTCCCTGTCCTGAAGGAGGCCTATGGACACCCCCGGCCTTCCTCCTATAACCCCCACCACGACTATCCTCGAGCCCTTCCTCGCACCTTGTACGGCCGTCTCTAAGGTCTCCTCGGCCCCCACGCACTCGAACATCAGGTCAGCCCTGTCCTCGCCGAAGGTTTCCTCTATCGCCCCCACCACGTCCTCCCTCCGGGCGTTCACCACGTGGTCCGCCCCGAGCCTCCGGGCCACCTCGAGTTTAAAGTCCACTATATCCGTTATCATAACTTCGGAAGCGCCGAGGGCCTTGGCGGCCTGCATGGTGAGGATCCCTATGGGTCCAGCCCCCAAGACCACCACCTTAGCCCCCTCGTGCATGTCCGCCCTGCCCACTGCGTGCAGGGCTACCGCCGAGGGCTCCACCATGGCGGCAGCCTCGAAGGACATGTCCTCCGGCACGGGCACGACCCTGTCGGCCGGGACCGCGAAGAACTCCCTGTGGCATCCGTCGGTCTGGAACCCCATGACCTTTAAGTTATAGCATATGTTGTACCTTCCGTGTCTACAGGGATAACACCTCCCGCAGACTATCGATGGCTCGACCGTAACCTTGTCCCCCGGCGTTATCCCCTCGACTCCTTCCCCCACCGACTCCACCACCCCCGAGAACTCGTGCCCCTGGATTATGGGGTAGGATGTGAAGGGATGCTCCCCCCGCCACACGTGGACGTCCGAACCACACACCCCACAAGCTTTTACCTCTATCACGACCTGTCCCCTCCCGGGCTCGGGCTTGGGGACATCCTGGAAGACTATCCTTCCCGGTTCCACCATCGTGGCCTGAAGCATGTTCCCTCCTTGCTGAGGTTACCTATATCGTCCAGCTCAATATAACGTCGCACGCAGGGGATATCAAGAGTTACTTGACAACCAGAAAGCTTCACTTTAAATTGGGATGTCATAAGGGGAGGCCCCTTATGGAATCCCTGGGATGGTTGCTCCTTTGGATATGGGTCGTGCTCCGTGTGCTCCTCATAGCCGCCGTGGTGTACCTCGTGGTGTGGGAGGTGAGGAGGTCAAGATGAACCCCCTGAAGGTTATACTGGAGGCGGAGGAAGGAGCAAGGAGGATACTTTCGGAGGCCGAGGAGGAGGCCAGGCGCATAGGGGAGGAGGCCCGCTCCGAGGCCTCTTCAATTTTGGAGGAGGCGAGGAGGCGGGGGGAGGAGCTCGGAAGGAGGGCCATGGAGGAGGCCGAGGCGAGGGCCAGGGCCCACAGGGAGGAGACCTTAAGGGAGGCCGAGGAGGAGATATCGAGGCTCAGGAGGCTGTTCCGGAAGAGGAAGGAAGATGTGGTCTCCTGGGTCCTGGGCGAGCTCTTAGGGGAGCGATGAAGGTCCTGAAGTACGCTGCCGTAAACGCCAGGCTCAGGGGGATGAGGTCCAGGAGGCTCGCACCTCAAGCTATCAGGGGATTCCTCTTGGACCCGTCCGCCCTGAGGTCCGCCCTCGCCCGAGCCGGATATCCGGAGAGGTTGGGGGATGCCTCCCTTCCGGAGTTGGAGAGGGGGCTTTTCGAGGGGATGGCGAGGCTCTGGGAGGGGCTCGTCCGTTTCACTAAGGGGGACCTGAGGGAATTCCTGAGGGCCCTCGTGTTCCGCTTGGACCTGTACAACGTACATTCTGTCATATCCGCAATCTTTGCGGGGACGTCCCCGAGGCTCCTGAACACTGGAAGGTACGGCCTTTTCAGGAGGGAAGCGTTGGAGGATGTGAGGGACCTTCCCTCTCTCGGTAACATATTGAAGGGAACATTCTTAGAGAGAGAATATGGGGAGGCGGTGAGGGAGCTGGAGTCCGAACGGGACGTCCTCGCCCTTTTCGCAGCGTTGGACAGGGCGTATTTCCTTTATCTTTGGGAGCTCGGAGGCTCGCTGGGCGGGGAGGACGGAGCCTGGTGTCGCAGGCTCCTCGGCCGGTACGGGGCAGTTCAGGACACGATCGCCTTCCTCCGCCTCAGGTTCGTGAGGGGCTTAGGTGCCAGGGAGGCCCTAAGGTACCTGGTCGGTGCGGGGAGGGTCCTCCCCGTCGGACCTTTCCTGGAGTCGCCCGACGAGCTTGGGGAAGCTTCGAAGATGCTTTCGGGCTCCCTCTTAGGAAGGACGATCGTCGTTTCGGAGCCTTTAGAGGAGGTCGAAAGGGCGCTCTGGAGGACCTTCTACTCGGAGTGCGAGGAGGCCTTCAGGGGAAATCCCTTCAATATAGGGCCACTCCTGGCCCAGTTCTTCCTCCTTGAGAGGGAGGTCAAGGGGATAGTGGCGGCCTTCGAGGGGGCTGCCCTCGGCCTTCCGGAGGAGAGGACGGCATCTTTCATAGTTTAGACATGTTTCGGACCGAAAGGATGGCGTACCTCAGGCTCCTCCTCCTCAGGGAGGACGTCCTTAGGACGACCGGGGAGCTGGCCCGGAGGGAGGTGCTCCATCCGGAGTCGGAGGGTCCTGGGCACGGGCCCGACCCCGAACTTTCGGAGGAGCTCGAGGGACTTCTGAGGAGGATAGAGTCCCTTCGCTCCAAGCTCGGGATAGGGCATCGGCCACTCAGGCCCCAAGATGTGCCCCTGGACCCCGAGGGGCTGATCTCGGAGGCCGAGGGGAAGGTTTCCGAGCTCGAGGAAAGGATAGGGGAGGTGGAGGCTAAGAGGGAAGAGCTTTCCAAGAGGGAGGAGGACCTCATCTATCAGGTGAGGGCCTACGAGCTTCTGGAGGAGCTGAACCTGGAGCTTTCGGAGGAGCCGAGGTACGTGGACGTGGCGGTCGGCAGGCTTCCCAGGGCTCAGGCGGACGGGATCGAGGACTACGTAGGGGACCTTACCTGCGCTTGGGACGTGAAACCGGTCGGGAGGGACGAGGCGGTGGTGGTCCTGGTAGGGCAGAGGGGAACATCCGATGCCCTTTCCGGCCTCAGGTTCGCTCCTGTGGAGCTGAGGAAGGGGATCACCTCCGAGGAACTCGAGCTTGAAAGGTGGAGGATAAGGGAGGAACTTGCGGATGTAGCGGAGGAGGTGGAGCATCTGAGGGAGGAATGGGGGGAGAGGCTGTGCTTCTGGGAGGAGGCCGTAAGGGCAAACTTGAGGCTTCTGAGGGAGATGGAGAGGTTCTCCGGGACCGAGGAGGTCGCAGAAATTTCCGGGTTCGTCCCCTTGGGGGAATGTCCCGAGGTCTGCAAGGAGGTGGAGAGGCTTACAGGAGGAAGGTTCTACGCTGAATACAGTCCCGTCGAAGAGGTGGGGAAGGAGGAGGATGCGCCCTCGAAGTTCTCTAACCCGAGGTTCCTTAGGGCGTTCGAAAGTTTGGTGGCGACCTACGGGCTCCCCCTCTACGGCGGGTTGGACCCCACCCCCATATTGGCGGTCGTGTTTCCCGTCATGTTCGGGGCCATGTTCGGGGACGTGGGGCACGGCGCCCTCCTCGCCCTTGCGGGAGCGTTTCTGGCGTTCCATAGGAAGTTCAGGAGGAAGTTGGGAAACATAGGAGAGTTCCTGCTCTACATGGGAGGGGCTTCCGTCATCTTCGGGCTCCTCTTCGGAAGCGCTTTCGGGTTGGAGTTCGAGCCCCTCTGGTTCAGACCCTCGGAGGATACGATCCGCTTCATGGAGCTTTCGGTGGGTTTCGGCGTGGTGGTGCTGTCCCTCGGGGTGCTCCTGAACGTGCTCCAGGCCCTGAGGAGGGAGCCATCGGAAGCCCTCTTCGGACGGTGGGGGGCCCTGAGCGGGGCCTTCTACTGGGGAGGGTTGGCCCTCGTAATTCGTTCGGGAGAGGTGCCTCTCGTCCCGGCGGCCCTGGTCCTCGGGCTTCCACTCCTGCTCATGATCTTAGGGAGCATATGGGCCAGGAGGGATGTCGTGGAGGTCCTCATGGGGCCGGTCGAGGTGGTGATGGGGTACTTCGCCAACACCATATCCTACGTGCGAATAGCGGCCTTCGGGCTCACCCACGCCGCCCTTATGTCGTCGGTGTTTACTATAGCGGACATGCTCCCGAGGGAGGCCGAAATCTCGACCATCGTCGAGGGGAACCTGCTCGTGGTCGGGCTGGAGGGGCTCATAGTGACGATACAGTGCATGAGGCTCACGTACTACGAGTTCTTCTCGAAGTTCTTCCTTGAGCAGGGAAGACCTTTCAGACCCTTGAGGTTACGATAAAGGAGGAGAGATGAGGCTCGCAAGGATTATAGGGGCATCGAGGAAGGTCCTTATGGGATTGGGGCTTCTGGCTCTGGTGCTTTCGGCCGTGGGGGTCGTGATCCTCCTACACAGCCCCTCCCACGCACAGGAGCCCGGTGCGGTCCCGGCCAAGGCCCAAGGTTTGGGCTTTATAGCTGCTGCCTTGGCGGTCCTCGGCTCTTCCATAGGTGCCGGGATAGCGGTCTCGGCGGTGGGGGCCGCGGCCATGGGGGCGGTGGCGGAAAGACCGGAGCTTATGGGCAGGTCGCTCATATATGTGGGCCTTGCGGAGGGGATAGCCATATACGGGCTCATAGTAGCCATAATGATACTTGGAAAGCTATGAAGCTTTGGGCGGTCGGGGACGAGTTCTTCGTTGGGACCTTCAGGCTCATGGGGGCGGGCGGGACGGTGGTGGAGGACCCAGAGGAGGCCAGAAGGGAGGTAGAGAGGCTCCTCGAGGAGGGGGACGTCGGCGTCGTGTTGGTCTCCCAGACCGTAGCCGACTCGCTCGGGGACGCCTTCTCCTCCTACATAGAACGGAGGGACCTCCCACTGGTCCTGGCGATCCCGGACGGCAGGACCCCCGCCAAGGGGGTCGAGGAGGTCATGAGGGTCCTCAGGGCTTCCTTAGGGGTCACTTTCTGATGAAGGTCGTGGGGGACATAGGTAAGCTCGTGGAGGAGATAAGAAGGCGGGCGGAGGAGGACGCCCGGGCCGTCCTCGAGAGGGCGCGGAGGGCAGCGGAGCTAGAAAGGGAGAGGGCCAGGGAGGAAGCTGGGAGGCTCATCAGGGAGGCCGAGGAGAGGGCCAGGAGGGAGGCAGAGGTCCTCCTCAGGCGTTCCGTGGCCCTGAGCGCAAGGAAGGCCAGGGCGAAGGTTTCCTCGGAGAGGGAGAGGCTCTTAGAGGAGGTCTTCGACGAGGCTTTAGAACGCGCCCGCTCCATGCCGAGGGACGGAAGGTACTTCCAAGTTCTGGCTGGGCTCTTAGCGGAAGGGGTCAGGGCTTTGGGAGGCGAGGCGGAGGTGATGCTTCCCGCTCAGGACAGGTCAGAGCTTTCCGGAAGGTGGGAGGAGTTGGAGCGGAGGGTGGGGGAGCTGGCCGGGATGCAGGTGAGGCTCGAACTTTCCGACGAGACGATATCCGCATCCGGGGGGGCCGTCCTCCGTTCCCCCGACGGAAGGAAGCTCTACGACGCCACTTTCGAGGCCAGGCTGGAGGCCCTCAGGGAGTCCCTGAGATGGGAGGTCTCAAGGATGCTCTTCGGAGGCGACGATGGATAGGTGTGGGGAGGTAGTCAGAGTTTCGGGGCCCGTGGTCTTCGCAAGGGGCGTGCCGGACGTCCACATGGGGGATCAGGTCGAGGTCGGGCCGGAGGGGCTCATAGGTGAGGTGATAGGGATAAGCGGGGAAGTCGTTACCGTCCAGGTGTACGAGGAGACGACGGGGCTCAAACCCGGCATGTCGGTGGTATCGTCGGGGATGCCACTTTCGGTGGAGCTAGGGCCCGGACTTATAGGTTCTGTGTACGACGGGCTTCAGCGTCCCCTCGAGGTCATAGCGGAATCGGCGGGCGCCTTCATAGCGAGGGGCGTTAGGGCGAGACCCCTGGACCCTGAGAAGGTATGGCACTTCTCCCCCTCGGCCGAGGAGGGAAAGGAAGTATCTGGTGGGGAGGTGCTCGGGGAGGTGGAGGAGACCGAAGCGATCGTCCACAGGGTCCTGGTCCCGCCCGGGGTCTCGGGAAGGCTCGTATGGGTGGCCGAGGAGGGAGAATACAGGGTGGACGATGTGGTGGCGAGGGTGGAGGCAGGAGGAATCGTGGAACTTAAGCTCTACCACCGCTGGCCCGTCCGGAGGCCCCGTCCGGTCTTTAAGAGGCTCCCTCCCTCCCAGCCTCTCTTCACGGGACAGAGGGTCCTGGACTTCCTCTTCCCCATAGCTAAGGGGGGGACGGCTGCCGTACCCGGCGGATTCGGCTCCGGCAAGACTGTGCTCCAGCACCAACTCGCCAAGTGGTCGGATGCGGACGTGATAGTCTACATAGGTTGCGGGGAGAGGGGGAACGAGATGGCCCAGGTGCTGAAGGAGTTCCCCGAACTTAAGGACCCCCGGACCGGAAGGTCCCTCATGGAGCGAACCGTGTTCATAGCCAACACATCGAACATGCCGGTGACAGCAAGGGAGGCATCGATCTACACAGGGATAACCATAGCGGAGTATTACAGGGATATGGGGTACGACGTCGCCGTCATGGCAGATTCTACCTCGAGGTGGGCGGAGGCCCTGAGGGAGATATCCGGCAGGCTCGAGGAGGTGCCGGCGGAAGAAGGTTACCCGGCGTACCTCCCATCCCGCCTGGCCGAGTTCTACGAGAGGGCGGGGAGGGTGGAGGTGTTGTGTGGAAAGGAGGGCTCGGTTAGCGTAATAGGTGCCGTGTCCCCACCTGGCGGCGACTTCTCGGAGCCGGTGACCCAGCACACCCAGAGGTTCGTAAGGGCCTTCTGGGGGTTGGACAAGGAGCTCGCATCCGCAAGGCACTTCCCTTCTGTGAACTGGGACTTCAGCTACAGCGACTACGTTGAGGAGGTGAAGGGATGGTGGGAGGAGAGGTACGGGGCCAACTGGAAGGAGCTGAGGGAAGGTATCCTCGGGGTCCTGAAGGAGGAGGCTTCGCTCCAGCACATAGTCCAGCTCGTGGGACCAGACGCCCTCCCGGACCGCCAGAGGTGGTACCTCGAGGTCGCCGAGCTCATAAAGGAGGCCTTCCTCCAGCAGAACGCCTTCGATCCTGTGGATTCTTATTGCCTCCCGGAAAAACAACTGAAGATGGCCGAGGCCATCCTCCTCCTGTTCAGGAAGGGTCTCGAAATTCTGGAAAGGGGCGTGCCCGTCCTACAGCTGAGGGAGTCGCCCTTGATGGAGGAGGTGGCAAGGATGAAGGAACTGCCCCAGGATGAGATAGATAGGATAGATTCCCTGATGCGGAGGATGGAGGAGGAGCTGGAGGAGATGGGGAGGCGTTAACCCTTCGGTTTCCTCGGCTTCAGGTACCTCAACAGGAGCACCCCCCCGACTATCACCCCTATGTACATCGTGAAGAACCTCCAGAGAACTGTGTAGATGGGCAGGAGGTTCCTGGGCACTATGCGGGACATGAGGGCGGCCGAGACCAGCTCGGCCACCCCGCTGGCGCCAGGGCTCGGGGCGAAGTAGGTTATGAGGGTCAGGATAGCCTGGATGAGCAGCACCTGCTCGAAGAGGGCGGGGAGCCCCAGGCCCCTCACCACCACCCATGCTATAGCGAACTTGTTGAAGAACAGGATCATAGTTATCAACAGGCCGAACAGAAGTGCCAACTTACCCCTGTGCCAGTAAAGGTTGAAGCTCTCCCTGCATTCCTCCAGAACCCTTAAGAAGCGGCGCACGGCCGGCCTGAGGTGCAACTTCCTCCCGACCACGAAACCTACACCCCTTATGAAGGCCTCCATCAGGCGCACGGTGAGCTTGGGCCTGACGAGGAAGAGGACGAACAGGAGTGAGACCCACACGAAGGCCAAGGCGCCGAGCCTGAAGAAGGGCTGAAGTCGCATCCCCACCGCAGCCTCGGCCCCTGCCACCGTTATCCAAAGGGCCATGAGAAGGAGGACCGTTACGGTCATCATGAAGGTGACCACGGCGGAGGCTATGGCCTTGGGCAGGGAGAGGCCGTTTCGATGTAGCACGAAGATGTGGGCCGGACCTCCTCCAGTCTGGGACGGGGTTATGGCCCCCACGCAAAGGTTGGCGAGGCTCGCCTGCACCGAGGCCGGATAGGATATGGGGGAGAGGACGTTCGAAAGCACGTACACCCTCCCCCCTCCCAAGGTCCAGTCCAGGAGGGTGAGCATAAGTGCGAGGGTGAGGTACCCTCCCCTCAGACGGCCTAAGGCCTTGAAGGTGTCCGCAGAGGAGGTGAAGAGGAACAGAGCCATCAACCCCAAAAACGAGAAGAGGAAGAAGAGCCTGATCCTTCTACGGATGTAGGACGGGGTGATGTCCCTCTGAAGGGGAGAACTTCCTTCGGGCATCCCAGCTCCTCGGAACTTTCGAAGCCGGACCCCAAAATAATCTTCTCGGTCCGGAAAGTCAAGACCTGGGGAGTTGAAATTTAGGAGGATATTGTATATATTTTAACTTGAAGATATTGCGTTTAAGTGTAGAATTTCTCAACCAAAGGAGGAAGGAGATGACCGTCACCAAGAAGGACCTCTCATTAGCGGTCGCCGAGAGGACCGGGTGCAAGAAGAGCTTGGCCGCCCAGGCGGTGGACAACCTCTTCAAGGTGATGAGGGAACACCTTATTCAGGGTAACCGTATAGAGATCAGAGGCTTCGGTGTGTTCGAAGTGAAGAACACCAAGCCCAAGCCCGCTGCCCGCAACCCCCGCACGGGCGAGAGGATATTCGTCCCGGCCCACCGCAAGACCCACTTCAAGCCGGGAAAGATCCTCAAGCAGGCCCTCAAGGAGCCCATAGGCTGAGGTGAGGAAGGTCCTGCTTTTAGCTTATTACTTCCCCCCGATAGGGCTTTCCGGGGTTCAGCCCATCGCCAAGCTCGTGAAGTACCTTCCCGACTTCGGGTGGGAACCATGGGTGGTCACGGTCGGGGATGTAGCGTACTGGGCGTTCGACAGCTCGCTCTTAGAGGAGGTCAAGGGGAGCCACATAATCAGGACGCCCTCCCTGGACCCACCCTGGCTGCTGGGGAGGTTGAAGAAGAAAGAGGTTAAGGTAGGAAGGAGGACGCAGGACCTGTTCGTCCGACTTCATCAGGCCTTCCTCGTACCCGACAACAAGCTCGGCTGGACCCCCTTCGCCCTGGGGGAAGGGATGAAGCTTCTGAGGCAAGGGGGGTTCGGGGCGATATACGCAACCGGCCCCCCTTTCACCTCGCACCTCGTAGGTGCCCTCCTGAAGTCCAGGACCGGGGTTCCTTTAGCCTTGGACTTCAGGGACCCCTGGAGCAGGAGCCCCTTCCTCTCCGCCCCTTCGCCGCTCCATAGGGCTGCACATTCTTTCCTGGAGAGGCTTTCCCTGAGGCTTGCCGACGTCTGCACGGTCGTGCACGGGGGCCTTAGGGGGAACCTGAACCTCCCCGAGCGCGCTCCGGAGGTGGTTGTCATCCCGAACGGCTTCGATCCCGAGGACTTCCTGGACGCACCCTCCCCCGAGGGGGACAGGTTCACCGTGACCTACACCGGGGCCTTCTACGGTAACCTCACCCCCAAGTACCTCCTCGGGGCCGTGAGGGAGCTTCTCGAGGATTCGCCGGGGATGAGGAAGGAGATAAGGCTCGTGTTCGTGGGGAACTTCAGGGACGAGGAGAGGGAGCTGGTGAGGGATTGGGGACTGGAGGATGTTGTGGAGACGACGGGGTACCTCCCCCGCAGGGAGAGCGTCAGGAGGCTGTGTCGAACTCACTTGGCATGGTTCATGTTGGGGAGGGTCCCCTTCGTGGAGATATGGGTGCCCGGGAAGCTGGCGGAGTACATAGGTGCGAGGAAGCCCATATTGGCCTGCGTTCCAGAGGGGGAGGCGGCCAGGGTGGTGAGGAGGGCAGGAGGCAAGGTAGTGCCCCCGGAGGATGTGGGGGCCATAAGGGAAGCCCTCATCGAGTATTACGAGAGGTGGAAGGAAGGGAAGCTCCCTTCCGTGCCGGATGAGGTCGTAAGGGAGTACGATTGGAGGTGCATCTCTGCCAGGCTTGCGGACCTTCTGAACTCCCTGACATGAGGTGGGCCTGGGTCCTGTTGTTCCTCGGATGCGTTCCCCCCGAGGGGGTTCGGACGACCTTCCCTCCCGAACCGCTTGGCTCCTTCGAAGTACCGGGAGGTTTCTCCGGAAGGGGGGCGATAGCGGCGGGGGAGTTCGGGGAGGTATACATCGTGGATACCGACCGGAACCGCCTGGTACGGCTGGACCCGGAGGGAAGGCTCCTAAGTGAAGCGGGCGGCTTCGGTGAGGAGCCGGGGAGGTTCAGGGGACCTTCGGATGTGGAGGTGTGGGGGTTGGAGGTCCTCGTTGCGGACGAGGAGAACATGAGGATCCAGAGGTTCGATAGGTCCTTGAACTTCCTCGGAAGCTACGACACCGGAGGCAGGAGGCCGCTGGCTTTGGCGGCCTCGGACGATGGGGTCTTCTTCGTGGAGGGCGGGAAGGGGAAGGTCTGGCAGGTCACCCAGGAGCGTGCCGTCCCCTTCGGCACCGGCAGCCTCGGAGGTCCGGTAGACATCTCCGCATGGGAGGGGAGGGTGTGGATCTCGGATGCGGGGAGGGATGAGGTGGTGGTCATGGACGTCTCGGGGGTGAGGTTGGACTCGTGGAAGCTCGAAGGTCCGCTCGGGATGGGGGCTAGGGACGGTATATGCTGGGTGGCCGACGGGAGGAAGGTCTGGGCGCTGCATTACGAGACTGGCCCCTTAGGGAGCTTAGGGGGGCCCTTAGAGGACCCCATAGATGTGGCCGTCGGACGGGGCGAGGTGTACGTCTTAGAGAAGACGGGAAAGGTCTGGGTCTTCGGAGGGAGGTGAACAGGATGTGGCAGGTGACGGTGCTTTTGGCCCTGGTCCTGGGCGCTGCGGACGGCGGTCGGAGGCCGTTGGAGGGTAAGAAGGTCGTTTTCATCTTAGCCCACAGGGGTTTCAGGGACGAGGAACTGCTGGTCCCTAAGAGGGTCCTGGAGGAGAAGGGGGCGAGGGTGGTGCTTGCCTCCTCGGCCCTGGACACCGCCGAAGGGATGCTCGGGACCAAGGTTGTGCCCGACGTCCTGGTGGACAGCGTGAAGGTGGACGAGTACGACGCTTTTGTGTTCGTGGGAGGGATGGGGGCTTCGCAGTACTGGGACGATCCGAAGGCGCACGCCTTGGTTAAGGAGGCCCTTGAAAAAGGGAAGATCCTGTGCGCCATATGCATAGCTCCTGTAACCCTCGCAAACGCCGGAGCCCTGAAGGGAAGGAAGGCCACCTCCTGGCCCTCTGTGGCCGGGAGGCTTAGGGCCAAGGGGGCGATATACACGGGGGCCCACGTTCAGAGGGACGGGAAGGTCGTGACGGCCGACGGGCCTCGTTCGGCCGAGGCCTTCGCAAGGGAGATAGCAGAGGCTTTGGGAAGGAGGAGAGGTGAAGGTACCCCTCATAGACCTGGTGCGCCAGTACGAGGTCCTGCGGGACGAGATAGATGAGGCCATAAGGAGGGTGGTGGAAAGCGGAAGGTTCATAGGAGGACCTGAGGTGGAGTCGCTGGAGGAGGAGGTCGCAGAGTACTTGGGGGTGAAGTACGCCGTAGGTGTGGCCTCAGGCACGGACGCCCTTTGGCTATCGCTTATGGCCTTGGGGGTAGGACCCGGGGACGAGGTGGTTACCACCCCGTTCACGTTCGTGGCCACGGCCGAGGTCGTGGCACTCTTAGGTGCGAGGCCGGTCTTCGTGGACATAGACCCGAGGACGTACTGCATGGACCCGGGAAAGGTAGAGGAGGCGGTGACCCCCCGCACAAAGGTTATAGTCCCGGTCCACCTCTTCGGCCAGCCCGTCGACTGGGACCCGATAGAGGAGGTGGCCAAAAGACACGACCTCTTCCTCGTGGAGGACGGGGCGCAGGCCATAGGTGCGGAGTACAAAGGTAGGAGGACCTGTTCCTTGGGGCACCTTGGATGCCTCAGCTTCTTCCCGACCAAGAACTTAGGCGCTTACGGGGACGGAGGGATGGTGACCACAGACGACCCGGAGCTGGCCGAGAAGCTGAGGGTCCTCAGGACCCACGGTGCGAAGGAGAAGTACGTGCACAGGCTCGTGGGGACGAACAGCAGGCTCGACGCCCTCCAGGCGGCCGTGCTCAGGGCCAAGCTCCCCCACATAGACGGGTGGAACGAGAGGAGGAGGGAGATAGCTGCCAAATACGACGAGATCTTGAAGGACCTGGACTCCGTGACCACCCCCTACGTCATGCCTGAATGCACGCACGTGTACCACCAGTACACAGTCTTAGTGAAGGAAAGGGACGAGGTGAGGAGGAGGCTTGCCGAGGCAGGGGTGGCAACGGCCGTGCACTATCCGATCCCCCTTCACCTCCAGGAGGCCTTCCGATACTTGGGCTACAAGGAGGGGGACTTCCCCGTGGCGGAGAGGGTCTCCAGGGAGGTGCTCTCCCTTCCGATCTTCCCCGAGCTTTCTGACGATGAGGTCCGCTATGTGGCCGAAAGGCTCGTAGAAGCCGTGGGAGCTTGACATGTTGGACATCCGCTTCATAAGGGAGAACCCGGAGCTCGTCAGGAAGGCCATCAGGGACAAGGGCGAGGACGTCGACCTCGACAGGCTACTTGAACTGGACCTCAGGAGGAGGGAACTCATAAGGGAGGGCGACGAACTGAAACGTCGCAGGAACGAGGTGTCCAAGGAGATAGGAAGGCTGAAGAAGGCCGGGGGGGACCCCTCAGGCCTCATAGAGGAGATGGGGAAGGTGGCCAGGAGGGTGAAGGAGGTAGACCGATCCCTCAAGGAGGTCCAGGGCGAGCTTGCAGAACTCCTCCTCAGGGTCCCGAACGTGCCAGATCCCGACGTGCCGGTAGGCGAGGACGAGGGGGACAACGTAGAGGTGAGGAGGTGGGGGGAGATACCACAGCCGGACTTCCGGCCCCTGCCGCACTGGGAGCTCGGTGACAGGCTCGGGATACTCGACCTCGAAAGGGGGAGCAAGCTCGCAGGTTCCGGCTTCCAGCTTTTCAAGGGCGCAGGTGCCCTCCTCCAGAGGGCCCTGATATCCTTCATGCTGGACATCCATACGAAAAAGCACGGGTACCAGGAGGTCTGGCCTCCCGCCCTTGCGACGAGGCCATGTATGACCGGGACCGGCCAGCTCCCGAAGCTGGAGGAGGATATGTACATCTGCGAGAAGGACGACCTCTTCCTGATACCCACCGCCGAGGTCCCCCTCACGAACCTGCACAGGGAGGAGATACTTCCCGGCGACGTCCTACCCCTCTACTACACCGCCTACACCCCCTGCTTCAGGAGGGAGGCGGGCTCCTACGGAAGGGAGACCAGGGGGATAGTCAGGGTGCACCAGTTCGATAAGGTGGAACTCGTGAAGTTCGTCAAGCCCGAGGATTCCGAGGAGGAGCTGGAGAAGCTCGTGAGGGACGCCGAGGAGGTGCTGCAGCTCCTCGGCCTCCCCTACAGGGTGATGCTGCTCTGCACCGGGGACCTGAGCTTCGCAGCGGCCAAGTGCTACGACATAGAGGTGTGGGCCATGGGGATGGGAAGGTACTTAGAGGTCTCGTCCTGCAGCAACTTCAGGGACTTCCAGGCCAGGAGGGCCGGGATAAGGTTCAGGAGGTCGCCAGACTCCAAAGCGGAGTACGTCCACACCCTCAACGGCTCGGGGCTCGCCCTTCCGAGGACTGTCGTCGCCATAATGGAGAACTACCAGAGGCCCGACGGCTCGATAGTCGTCCCGGAGGTCCTGCGCCCCTACATGGGAGGTATGGAGGTGATATCCTGATATGTCCACGAGGTTCACCCCCTTCCTCTCGCCGGGGGGACCTTCGAGGGTCGTAAGGGAACTCCTGGACAGGCTGAAGGGGAGGAGGGCGGGAAGGAGGAAGGTGTATATATTCGGGCTGAGGAGTTACATATTCGCCCTCATGGTGGGGATGGCCTTCGTATACCTCGTATACACCCAGGGCGTCCTTAGGAGGCTGAGGGAGGAGGCCCGTTCCGTGGCCAGCATGTACGCCCACGTCGTGGCGGCCGCCGCCTCCGGAAGGGCCCAGGGCTTCGAGATGGACATAATCTTGGAGGAGGTCATAAGGAAGATAACCTTCCCCGTCGTGATAACCGACATAAGGGGGGAGCCCATGGTCTGGAGGGGGGTCGGGATATCCAGGGACGACACGTCCGAAGCCGCCTTGGAGAAGCTGAGGCAGCTCGTGCGCAGGATGGACAGGAGGAACCCCCCGGTCCCGTTCTCGATCAGCCCCGGAGGCGGGGTCTTCGGCTACGTGCACTACGGGGATTCGAGCCTCTACCAGCACCTCTCCTGGATGCCCTTCGTGGAGATAGGGGCCATACTGCTCCTCATGCTCATAGGACTTTGGGGTCTGAGGACTATAAAGGAGGGGGAGCAGAGGTACATATGGGTAGGGATGGCGAAGGAGACCGCCCACCAGCTCGGAACCCCCCTCTCCTCCCTCATGGGTTGGAGGGAGCTCTTGGAGGCCGAGGTGAAGGAAGGGGAGCCCGACAGGGAAAGGCTCCTCCAGATCTTGGAGGAGATGGAAAGGGACATAGGGAGGATGAGGAGGGTGGTCTCGAGGTTCGGGCTCATAGGCTCGAGGCCGGGGCTGAGGCCTCAGCCTTTGGTCCCGATAGTGAGGGAGACGGCGGCCTACTTCAAGAGGAGGCTTCCGCAGCTGGGGAAGTCCGTGAGGATATTGGAGGACTACGATGGCTCCCCTGAGGTCTTGGCCAACAGGGAACTTTTGGGGTGGGCGTTGGAGAACCTCGTCAAGAACGCCCTCGAGGCGATAGGGGATTCGGGAAGCGTATATCTGAGGGTGCGGACCGGGAACGGGGTCGTGAAGGTCCTCGTGGAGGACACCGGCCGAGGCATTCCCCAGAGGGATTGGAGGAAGGTCTTCCTTCCGGGGTACACCACCAAGACCAAGGGATGGGGGCTCGGCCTCACCTTCGTCAAGAGGATAGTGGAGGAGTACCACAGGGGGAAGGTGTTCATAAGGGAGAGTTCCCCCGGCATGGGCACGACGGTGGAGGTGGACCTCCCCATGTTGGAGGCGATTTCAAGAAGGGAAGGACGATGAGATCAACCTATCTATCGCTTCGGCCGTGTCCCTCAGGGTCTTCTCTGGAAAGTGCCTGTAGGGCGAGAGCTCGGCCGTGAGGTATCCGTCGTAACCTACCTCCTTCAGGGCCCTCATGACTTCAGGCCAGTTAACGTCCCCCTGGAAGAGGTACGTGAACCCTCCGCTCTGGCCGAAGTCCTTCAGGTGCACCTTAGAGATTCGTCCCCCCAATATCCTTATCCAATGCTGTGGGAAGCCGAAGAGCACCACGTTCCCCACATCGAAGTAGGCCCTCACGTAGTCCGACCCTACCTCGTCTATGAACCTCGCCATCTCGAGGGGGCTCAGGAGGAACTTGTTCCAGACGTTCTCCACGCCGATGTACACCCCCTCCCTCTCGGCCTCGGGTGCCAGCTCCCTGAGGGCGCCGAGCGCCCGCTCGTACGCAAC
>Ga0164318_10001037_pt1 | contig 23705 bp, 19 predicted proteins | sample GuaBasSedimGuay9_FD_113734 | JGI IMG/M metagenome (GOLD analysis project Ga0164318, IMG submission 113734) | Subseafloor sediment microbial communities from Guaymas Basin, Gulf of California, Mexico - Guay9, Core 4571-4, 0-3 cm | ecosystem: Environmental > Aquatic > Marine > Hydrothermal vents...
CATTAAGCTCGTCAATCAACATTTTTCTAATGGTGGTTTTGTTTGCTAAGGGTAGTTCTATAGGAACTTGAATAATTTTCTCTAAATAATCTTCACCTTTCCCTTCCTGCACTTTCTCTAAAGTTCTAACCACTACTTCTTTATCGAAGGCGAGGATATAGACAGTATTTGGGAAGTCAGCAACTGCTTTGACGATTGTAAAAAGCTCTCTTATCTCATCTGCTGTGAGTCTATCGATATCATCAATTAAAACAACTATTTTACCTTCAAATTTTTCTAACTCATTACAAATTTCTTCTTTAATCTCTGCGACAGTTTTATTATTTGCTTCAGTAAGCAGATTGTTGAGTTCATCGGTAATATCTTTTGCGGGTTTGAGAAATGGTGAGATAATAGGCGCAGAAGAGGATAAAAGACCTAAAATTTTTGAAAATATTTTCAAATGTTTGGTTACCTCCTCTAATTTGGTACCGCCTTTACCTAAAACTACATTTAGAGTGTTAAAGAATTGTAAGAGTAAATTTTCTTCACCGCTAAACCACCATGGATTGAATTGCACAATGATTATAGAATCATTCTCCTTGAGATAGTGAGTAAGAAAATTTAGAAAGGTAGTTTTTCCAGAACCCCATTTACCATATACCGCAAAAACAACGCTTTCTTTTACTTGCATGTTTTTTATAATAGTAGCAATCCTTTCTGCAAAAGGTGCAAAACCTAACCTGTCTTGGTCTGGAGATTTTAAGGGTTCATCTGTAAGAATTATTTTTTCCTCAGTCATGCCTTTATTTCCCTCCCCCTTCATCACTTTCAAGGCGACGACGAGCATTTCATTTAACTCCAAGTATAAGAAATTCACATTTCGTTCTGATTTGGGATTGATATACGAACTTCGTATTATTTCCAACTTTAGTAGTATGATATGTATACGTGAATTCTCCCACTTCCTTTCCCCGCTAAGTCTCTCATTGCAACGTGTATATTAAATATCTTTCGTTTTTCGAGCTCCTGTGACCAAACAACCCTCGATGAATCTCAGATCTTTCGAGTATGGATGGTGAATTAATTCCCCAAGGAATGCTTTGACATCCTCCTTGCACTCACAGTGGTTCCGAAAGCGAAAATTTGGGAGAAATGTCATTTAGGTACCTAATTGCCGAATTTCAGAGCCATCGCTTAGAGTAGGAAGATCTCAACACCCAAATGCGACACCCAATATCTCAACAGAACCACAGGGAGAAACCTTTATACCTAGAGACTGAGCCAAGGGCGGGGTCAGAAGTAATGCCTACTCAGGAATACCTCGGCCTAGTCTTCTTCGCAGTCATATCTTTCGTAGCAATTTTCTCATCGATACTGGCCCCAAAGCTATTTTCACCCAGTGGCCTCTTCCCTATAATAAACAAGAAACACAGAAGGAGTAAGGAGATATACAAGTACGAGCCATATGAATGCGGTGAATTACCAATAGGAGAAATAGTCAAATTCGAAGTGGAGTACTACCTATACCCCCTCTTCTTCTTGGCCTTAGATGTTCTTCTAGTCTTTCTTTACTTATGGTCACTTTTGCCTGTTGGATATTTGCCCGTAATAGCCCTTTCCATAGCTATTTATCCGTTAATCGAGCTAAGGAAGGTGGAGAAATGGACAAAGTGAGGGAACTACTCACTAAGATATTCAGGGCAGCTCTGGGCTGGGAAGTGAGGTGGGCGATAAGGAGATCTCCTTGGATGCTCCATTTCGGAATGAGATGCTGTGCCCTAGAGATACCACTGGCTGTAGCAGCCTCCAGATTCGATCAGGAGAGATGGGGAGTGATTCCCCCCTCCAGTCCTAGGCAAGTAGACATCCTCGTGGTGAATGGAACAGTCACGAAGAAGATGGCTCACAGCATAAAAATACTCTATGATCAAATGCCGGAGCCGAAATTCGTCATGGCTGTTGGAGAGTGCGCCATTTGTGGCGGACCATTCAAGGACTCATATAGTGTGGTTCCCGGAGTAGACAAAGTAATTCCAGTAGATATATACGTCCCGGGATGCCCACCAAGGCCTGAAGCATTCATAAAAGCGATAGAAGACTTTAGAAGGGGAATTTGGGGGATCTCCGAGTGAAGGAAGAAGAACTATTATCTGAAAGAGGGAAGGAAGTGAAACTCGAGATATCCCCAGAAGAGATAAGGAGCTTGTCCTCCAAACTTCTCAAGGAAAGACATCAATTCTTGGGAATAACCGCAGTGGATTTCCCAAGAGAAAACAAAATAGAATTGATATATCACTTCGCATCCCTAGAGGATTCCACCTTTATCTGGGCTAGGCTGGAACTCAATAGAGAGTCTCCTGAAGTCCCTACTATTTCCGACATATATCCCGGAGCGGACTGGCATGAGAGAGAGGCTTACGATTTATTCGGAGTTATTTTCACAGGAAGAGAAGAATTGAAAAGAATTCTTCTGCCAGATGACTGGATAGGACACCCCCTAAGAAAAGATTATTCTGGAGATGAATACGATTGGCAATCGCAAACCAAAGAATTCTACTATCCGTTCGGAACTGTGAAGGAGAAAATTAAGGAGGAGGACGGAGTATTTTATCTGCACGTAGGTCCACAGCACCCAGTCACTCATGGCCTCTGGAGACTTCAACTCAAGGTTAGAGGAGACACCATACTAGAGGGAACCCCGGACATAGGGTACATACACTGCGGCATAGAGAAGCTCTGCGAGGGGTTGAACTACGAACAGATAGTCCCCTTATCAGAGAGAATATGCTATGGTTCTGGAATGAGTTGGTCCATGCTATATGTCTTGGGAGTCGAGAGTCTCCTAGGGGTTGAACCCCCTGAGAGAGCCCAATACATAAGAACCATTGTCTTAGAGCTTCAGAGGATAACTTCTCACTTACTCTGGCTAGGAGCTTTCTGTCCAGACTTAGGCACGTATCACTCCATGTTGTTGTATGCCATAAGAGAAAGGGAGAAGTTCTTGGACATATTCGAGAGAATTACCGGTGGCAGACTCTTGTACAATTATCCCAGAATCGGAGGAGTTTCCAGAGACATCGACGATAGAACAATAGAAAAGATAAAGGAAACACTAAAAGACTTGGAATCACACCTAGAAGAATATGAAGACATCCTGGACAAAAACGAGTTCTTTTTGGTTAGAACTAAAGGAGTAGGGGTTCTAAGGGGAGAGGAAGCCATAAGATGGGGACTAACAGGCCCTTGTCTTAGAGCAGCCGGATTCAAGTACGACGTTAGGAAGAACTCACCATATCTTTTGTATGCTGACCTAGACTTCGAAATACCAGTTTACAAGGAAGGAGACGTCTATTCCAGATACAGAGTAAGAATTGAAGAAATGAGAGAGAGCTCCAAGATAATAAACCAACTAATAGATGAAATACCCAAAGGAGAGTATAGGAAAAAGGTGAACTTGAGGAACGTGGAGGGAGAAATAGCCTTCAGGACCGAGGACCCTCGGGGAGAGTCCATGGTCTACATATTGGCTAAGGGGGGAGAGAAACCCCACAGAGTGAAGTTCAGGAGTCCAGCTTACATGAATCTCTCAGCTTTGAGGAGAATGCTTCCAGGACATAAAGTAGCTGACATGGCAGCCATAGTAGGCTCCATAGACCTGTGCATGGGGGAGGTAGACAGATGACGCTCCAAGACCTCTTGATCTACTTGCCTAGATTTGTCCTGACATCCATACTGATCTTACTCATATTCTCAGTGGACCTGATAATGATAATATGGTTCGAGAGAAAGCTAATAGGCAGAATACATCACAGGAGATCTATTACAGAGACTGGACCCTTTGGATTGCTCCAAAACATAGCGGACTTCATAAAATTGATGGTAAAGGAGGACTTGATCCCGAAGAAAGCAAATAGGATAATACACGATTTAACACCACCGTTGATTGCCTTCTCCGGAATCCTGCCATTGGCTCTAATACCCTTCTCGAGTGAAATATACGTCTCGAATCCTGAGAATTCCCTGCTATTAGTACTGGCTATTTGTTCAATATCTCCATTCTTCGTGCTCCTTGCTGGGATTGGAAGCGGAAGCAAATATCCAGTAATAGGAGGATTCAGGGCAGCTCTGCAAATGGTTTCATACGAGATACCCCTTGTGCTCTCTGCCCTAGGAGTCGTAATGCTCAGCGGGACGTTCAATCTCATGGAAATAGTTCGCTCTCAGGTGGAGAACACTTGGTATTTGTTCCTTCAACCGCTTGGTTTCTTCATATTCCTCTCTTCTTCTATAATGGAAAACGAGAGGTCACCATTTGACATCCCAGAGGCAGAAAGTGAATTAGTTGCTGGATGGAGGACGGAGTTCTCCTCAATAAAGTTCGGACTCATCATGGGATCGGAATACATGAAGATGTTCGTCAACTCTGCTCTCGTAACCCTTCTGTACTTGGGGGGATGGGATGGTCCACTCCTTCCCGAGATTTTCTGGTTCCTCTTGAAGGTCCACTTAATCATATTCTTGTTCATCTGGATCAGAGTTACCCTAATGAGGCTTAGAATGGATCAACTCCTAAAACTGAGTTGGAATTATCTAATACCACTCTCTCTACTGAACTTACTTCTAACAATAGTTGAGAAGGTGATGATAGGTGCTTAGCCCACTGAGGAGAACTATAGCTTACGTCTTCAGAAGACCATTCACGGTGATGATTCCGAGAGAGACACTAGAATTACCCGATGGATACAGGGGAATTCACGAGATAAACACTGACACTTGTATAGGATGCGGGTTATGCGGGAAAATTTGCCCAAACAAAGCCATAGACTACGTGTTTCCAGAGGGAAAGAATCCATACGATCCTAAGAACTTCAGGCTGAGGAGACCTGCAATAGATCTCGGACACTGCATGTTCTGTGCATTGTGCGAAGAGGTGTGTCCAACTAATTCCATAAAACTGACTAAAGAGTTTCAACTATATGGGAAAAAGAGAATAGACCTAATTAGACTCCCATACGAGTTGGAATCTAGGAAAGAGAAAAGAAAAGAGTACTCCAGAGATGAGAGAGCCAAGATGCTGATATCCACTGAACTAATATCCAGAATATCGCCGGAAGTGAAACAAATAGAGGAAAAGTGGAGGAAGGTCACGATCTCATACTACAATGGAGAGATCTCAGAGGAGGAATACAAATCAGCAATAGCTAAGATAGAATCCGAGTACCTAGAAAAACTGAGGGAGGTGGGCATACTTTGAAGGATATATTATTGTCGTTGTTCTCCTCGATAGTTCTCTTATCAGCAATTTTCTCTCTAGAAGAGAAGAAACTCTTATACTCAGTTGCCCTCTTCTCGGCTTTCCTAACACTTTTCTCAGTGTACTACTTTTACCTAGGGGTTGAATTCCTAGGAGTAGTTCAACTTCTAGTTTACGCTGGAGGTGTAACTGTGCTAATGCTATTCTCCCTGATGCTTGCTCCGGAAGTAGATGAGAAGCTATCAATCGACAGAAGAAGAGGACTCCTATCCCTCCTAGTTTTACCTCCAATAATGTACTGGGCGACTAGACTTGGGAGCAGGTCGAATTTCCCTCTTTTGGATACTAAGGACATCTCTAGGAACATCTCTGATCACTACGTCTTAGTATTGCTGATCTCACTTTTGATAGTCTCCGTAATAATCTCCATTTCATCTATACTTGGAGGTGAGAAGGAGAAATGAGTACTCTACTAATGGTATCGTCTCTCCTGTTAGTAATAGGAATATATGGCCTCTTGACGAGGAATAACCCAATTCTAATGATAATATCAATTGAATTAATATTTAACGGGGCTAATTTGAATTTAGTACACTTCAGTAGGCTTTACAACTCCATGGATGGAATATCCTTGGCTTTGTTCTCAATAGCGATAGCAGCCATAGAGGTAGCCCTAGGATTGGGCATATTCCTGGCCCTATACAAACTGGAAAGGAAAACCGAGTTGAGAAAGTTCAGGAGACTCTCCGATGAGGAGGTGAGTGCTTGAACCTAGAGATACTGCTTATCCTAACCCCTGCATTCCCCCTACTCTCCTTTCCCTTATCTCTCTTCTTCGGAAAAAGAACTCCAGGCCAAGGAGCAGTATTCGGGATACTTTCATCTCTTGCCTCTTTGATCACATCTACATATTTGTTCTTTTTTGCAGGAAAACCTATCTCATTTGAGAAGGAGTGGATTCCTGGATTCACTTCAGGTCTTTACTTAGACGAACTGTCTTCCGTAATGCTAATGATAGTCTCCGGAATCTCACTGCTTGTAAACGTTTACTCCTTAGGATACATGCACGGAGAGGAAGGGCTTCCCAGATACTACGGAGAGTTGTCTCTCTTCACAGGAAGCATGCTAGTCCTAGTCCTAGCGAAGGACTTCCTTATTCTGTTCGTATCTTGGGAATTAGTTGGTTTATGTTCCTATCTTCTGATAGGATTTTGGTACAAGAGAGAAGAGGTGGCTAAGGCTGCTAAGAAAGCCTTTGTAGTGACTAGGTTCGGAGACTCGTTTATGCTCCTTGGTATAATCTTAATGTACGTCAGTAATGGAACCCTCGATCTAGTAGAGATAAACTCTCACGCGAGGGAAATGTCCTCTCTCCTAATAGCCCTTCTACTGTTTTCCGGCGCCATAGGAAAGTCCGCTCAAGTCCCTCTCTTGGGATGGCTCTGGGACGCCATGGAAGGTCCCACTACTGTTAGTTGTCTAATACACTCTGCCACTATGGTCAAAGCTGGAGTATATCTAGTCGCTAGACTATTCCCCTATTTCTCGGAATCCGGAGCTCTGCCAGTAGTAGCGTACTTCGGAGCATTCACGGCAATAGTGTCCGCGACAATGGCCTTGGTGGAATGGGACATAAAGAGGGTCTTGGCATTCTCCACTATAAGTCAACTCGGGTACATGTTCCTAGCTCTTGGAGTCGGAAGCTATGAGTCCTCTATTTCTCATTTAATTAGTCACTCTAGTTTCAAGGCACTCTTATTCCTAGGTGCAGGGAGCGTCATACATGCAGTCGGCTCTAGGGACATGAGGTCAATGGGGGGATTACTGAAAGCGATGCCCATAACCTCTACGGGAATGCTAATAGGAGTACTCTCCCTATCTGGGATTCCACCCTTCTCTGGATATTTCAGTAAAGAAGCAGTTATGCATTCAGTAATGGAGAACGGGAACATACTCCTATACTCAATTGGAACATTAACTGCATTCTTAACGGCTTTTTACTCACTCAGAATGTGGATTCTTACATTTTTGGGTCCTACTAAGAAGGAGATAAAGGAGTCCCCGAGTGTGATGACTCTTCCAATCATAGTCCTCATGGTTTCGACTGCCACTCTCGGATTGTTCATTCATTCTGGCGGTGGAACACCATATCCGCTTCTATTGGCCATCGCTGGATTGATTCTCTCTTATAGATACCACAATGCTTTCCTGAGAGCAGGTCCGCTCTCTACTTTGCTAAGCAAGAGGTACTTCCTAGACGAACTGTACGATCTAATAGGAAATTGCTTCTTCTCTGCAGGTAAGGCACTAGATCTCCTCGATAGACAAGGAATAGATGGAACAGTGAATTGGATCTCCTCTTCAACTCTAAACATTGGAGATAAGATTAGGAGACTCCAAACTGGAGAGATACAACTCTATCTTCTCCTAATAGTAATCGGAGCTTTGGTACTATTAATAATGACGTGGTGATGGGAAATGCTCGTTTCCATACTAGTTTGGCTCCCTCTCGTGTGCTCGCCCCTAGTATATCTTTCTTCGAAGTTAAGGAAAGGACTTCCGAGAAATCTGGCTATTTCGGTCTCCTTATTGACTTTTTTGCTTTCTCTACTTGTGATAGGGAGTGAGACCCATGAAGATTGGATACCATCTCTTGGGATTAGCTATCACCTCAGAGTTGATGGAATAAGCTATGTAATGGTCATATTAACTACTTTCATCATGTTAGCTTCTATCTTAGCTAGTTCCACCGAGATTAAAGAGAGAGAAGGAGAATACTACGCACTCTTGCTTTTAACCGAGACAGGAATCTTGGGAGTTTTCACGGCAGTGGATCTGATCCTATTCTACTTCTTCTGGGAGATAGTCCTCATCCCCATGTTCTTCATAATACTGATCTGGGGAGAGGAGAGGAGAAGGTATGCTGCCATGAAGTTCCTCATATACACGCATCTCGGAAGTTTACTGATGATCATAGGATTTTTCTATGCTTACTGGTCATACTACGACTTATTTGGAAAGTATACTTTCAATTTATTTGAATTGTGGAAAATAGAGGATTTCATGAGTCAAAGTGAACTGAAACTCCTGTATTTCTTGGTGTTCATGGGATTCGCTGTGAAAGCCCCAATAGTCCCATTGCACACATGGCTCCCAGATGCCCATGTAGAAGCTCCTTCCCCGGGTTCAGTTATACTAGCAGGTCTCCTCCTGAAAATGGGAGGATACGGTCTCTTGAGAATCCTTCCAACACTTCTCCCAGAGACATTCCATGAAATGTCCGTTTTGCTGGCTTCACTCGGAGTGATTAGTGTATTCTATTCCGCCATGGTTGCCATGGTCCAGGAAGACCTGAAGAGGCTAATAGCCTATTCTAGCATAAGCCACATGGGCATAGCTGTAACTGCAATAGCCTCTGAAACCTCATTGGGGACGAAGGGCGCGATTTACATGATGTTCAGTCACGCCCTAATCAATGGACTAATGTTCCTACTCTCCGGAGCATATAAGAGAAGATTCCACACTAGAGAAATCTCAGAAATAGGGAAATACGAGGCCCCAATCCTCTCGTCATTACTGGTGTTCGGAGCATTTGCATCTTCTGGATTACCTGGCCTCTCAGGATTCATAGCCGAAATACTCTCCTTTATGGGAGTGTTTAATAGATGGGAAACTAGCATTTGGTTTCTGGTTCTGTCTGCAGTAGTTACAGCTGGATATATGCTCCATATGGTGAAAAGAGTAGTGTTCGGAGAGAAAATGGGCGAAGTCGAAGATCTATCGCGTGAAGAGCTTCTACCACTCGCCATGTTGGTCACTGGGATATTACTACTCGGATTAGTCCCGTCTCTACTGTTAGGTCCTCTGGAGGGAGTGTGATGTACCTAGAGATGTCCCTAGTATTGATATCTGCCTCAGCATTCCTAGGACACTTATTTGGCAGGAAAGCGTCTCTACCATTTTTGATACTCTCCGTACCTTTACTCTTGGAGTCGGAGACGACGAGAATTTCACACTTCTTCTTTGATGAATACTCCAAGTTGCTCTCGGTCTTGGTCGTCTCGGTCACCATATTGGTCTCTATCACAACAGAGGAAAGGGAGAGATCAGCTCAGACACTTCTGTCAATTTCAGCACTCGGAATAATTCTAGCTCTATCGTCCAAGGACTTCCTGAGTTTGTTCGTTTCTTGGGAAATAGCTAGCGTCACCACCTATGCCATGGTTGCCGTGGGCAGAGGAAGAGAGGAGCTAGAGGCAGGAATGAAGTACTTCCTCTTCGGAGTCACTTCCTCTGGAGTAATGCTCTTCGGTATCTCCATAATATACGGAGAAAACGGAACGCTCTCCATAATTAACTCTGGATTCGGTATTGGACAAGCTCTCTTCTTAGCCGGAATATTATTCAAAATAGGAGCTTTTCCCTTCCACGTCTGGATACCAGACGTTTATCAAGGGGCGAGAAGTTGGACTACATCTTTTTTGGCTGGAGCCTCAAAGGTAATGGGATTCGGAGTTCTAGTCCGGTCGTCCTACCTAATGGGGTTAAACGGTATGGATTTGTTCTTCCTCCTATCTATTTTGACAATGTTCTATGGGAACTTAGCGGCTTTGCTTCAGAAGGACATAAAGAGACTCCTGGCCTATTCAAGTATAGGGCATGCTGGCTACCTCTTAATACCCCTCTCTGTTTGGAACCCAAGGGCTCTAACTGGGGCCCTGATGCACATAGTAATGCACTCCCTACTCAAGGTCGGTGCATTCTCTACTGTTCTAATACACGAAAAAGAACTGGGAAGGGGAATAAAGGACTACAAAGGCATGGATAAGTATTCTAAACTATCTCTAACGATCATCTTGCTGGGATTGGCCGGAGTCCCCTTAGTGGGAGGAGGGGGGTTCTGGAGCAAGTACGTCCTCTTCATGGGGGCGTTGGCTTCAGGCACTAGGGGACTAGCACTGGCCTTAGGGGGCATTCTAACAAGTGCTATATCTTTGTACTACTATGCGAGAGTGATAAGGGAGATTTACTCCACACCTGGAAGTGAGGAAGTCCCAGGTAAGGTCTTAGTCCCCCTCACAATAACGGTAACGGTTTTGCTCTTAGGTCTTTACCCAACACCGCTGATAGAGATCTGCCAAAAGGTTTCGACTACCCTCTTTCCCTAACGGTCTAAGTTCCTTTTTAGGTAACCGAAACGTCCTAGTTACCCAATAGAATAGAGGTAACCCATCCTGTTTCGTCTGACTATCCGAGACTGCCTAACGCCTTGCGTGATAGTTAAATATCCCCTAGGGGCAGACTCAGCGGGTGAAAAGTTGAGGCATCTGCTGGTACTTTCCTTGGCAGCAATCCTCTTGCTCAGTGGTTGTGTGTATCCTGGGAGTTACGGAGAGAAAAAGAAATATGGAAGAGAAAGAGAGGAGATACCAAGAGAGAGGGAGGAAGGAAGAGGGCTAAAAGAGAGGAGAGCAGGCGCATCCTATGGAGAGATAAATCCAAGTGATTTCAGGACTTTGGCAGAGATAGCAGCTCTCGGAAAACCAATAGAGTGCGAGTATTTCGACAGGGAAACAAATACTAAGGGTAGATATTACATTTTAGGGAGAAATTATAGAGCAGAGATAACCTCGCACGGTAGGGAGATAGTAGTTGTGTTCAAAGACGGAGAGCATTACGTCAAACCGCCTAGAGAGGCACCTGTGGTGGATTGTGACTGGATAAAAGTGCCCAAGACAGAGACTAGAATGGGAGGAGAAGAGGCAAAAGATCCAGAGGAGATATACACGGACAAAATAATGAGGTGTTTCGTCTCCGACTTCGGAGAGGAGATGTTCGAGACACCGGGAAAAATATGTGACATAGGAGAAGTAATGGGAAGGATGATCCCACCTAGGAGAGGGAGATAGCCTAAATTGTCTCTTTTTTTATTCTCTCTTTCGCCAGCTCTAGATACCTCTCCTCTGAGTCTATCCCGATGAAATGTCTCCCAGTTTTGAGAGCAACTACGCAAGTAGTGCCAGATCCGACGAATGGATCTAGGACAACGTCCCCCTTAAAGGAATACAGTTGTATACACCTGTACGCCAATTCCTCAGGAAATGGTGCTGGATGCCCTATTTTTTTGGCAGACTCTGGAGGAAATCTCCACACGCTCCTAGTATACAGTAAAAATTCGTCTCTCGAAATGGTGTCTTCTCCTCTCTTTTCTCTCTTGAAAGACTCCTTTGACATCACTATGATGTACTCATGCTGATCTCTGAGCACTGGATTCACAGCTGACATCCAGGATCCCCAAGCTGTAGAGGACCCACTCACAGCATCTCCTTTATCCCAGATTATCTCTCCGCGAAGGAGGTAACCTATTTCTTCGAAAACTCTTATCAGATAAGAGTGAAGAGGGATGTATGGTCTCCTACCTAGGTTGGCCACGTTGAAGCACACCCTTCCTCCGGTGACCAATACCCTGTATACCTCCTTCATCACCGATTCCATGAACTCTAGGTATTCCTCTAAAGACAAATCTTCGTCGTACTCCTTACCTACGTTATATGGAGGAGAGGTTATCATGAGATGTATGCATCTATCAGGCAATTTTCGGAGAACTTCTCTGGCATCTCCGAGGATCAACTTATCCAAATACTCACGAGGCACCTCATTTTCATGTCTACTCGTATTAGTCCTATCTCCAATCCCATTGTATAGTTTCCTGGAGTAAAATGTAGATGAATCATGGCTCTCTCTTTTAGGAACACCGAAGTCACTGGTACTACTCCTCCTGCCCATACTTCTCCCCTCTTCCTTTAGTTCCAAATCCCGATCGATTCACTTCTTCGGTAAGAGTTAAATATCATGGGTCTAAGGAGAATCATGGGCCCGTGGCTCAGCCAGGATAGAGCGGCGGCCTCCTAAGCCGTCGGTCCCGGGTTCAAATCCCGGCGGGCCCGCCATCGGTCATTTACCTGTATAGGAAACATCGATCTCATCCATAGCATAAGAAAGATCCACTTTTATCTTAAGTCATTCTGGCTGTGGAGTGTCACATTTGTTTACCCAGCGGAAAGTATAACAGAGTTCCGAGAGGGAAAATTTACAGGGGTATAGATGCCCCTGGGCGGAGGGATGCTGGAATTAGTCACATCTGAAGACGGAAGACTTCTGGGGATAAAGTCACCCTCCGAAGGTATAGAGAAAAAATTTGGAAGAGAAGAGATTTATCTGAACAATAATTTGCTGGAAAACTCTCGATTGAAAACAAAAGACGAGAAGGAGATTATAACGATTTTCGAGGGGAAAAATGGAAAATTGGAAAGGAGAATTCATTTGAACGAGGACAAGTTGGTGGTATCTATTGAGGGAAACGGGGAGATAAGATGGTATCTCTGGGAAATAGGAGACGATCAGCATATCTTGTTGAGAAGGGAAGTTCCTAGTTCAGATCCCATAAAAGACTTGTACGATACTAGGGAAGTCTCAGGAGAGACTCTATTACCCGAGGTTTACTTTCAGGAGAGGGACACAGAGGGTAGAATGCTGGAGATACACAGCGTTAAAGGTACTCTGATAATAAAGGGTGTGAGAAGGCTGAGAATAAGGAACGATGAGTCCATAGTCCAGAGCTCCAAGGAACAAAGCAGAATAATACCTCCTGCAGGAATAGAAATCATAGGAGAAAATAAAATAGAAGTCGAAATGTGGCTAGAGGCTCCATATAAAAGGAAGGTAATCAAGAGAGCTATAATATACGATGAGGATGATTTGGAGTCAATTGCAGCAGCTCTATCTGTACCTCCGCCCGAAGCGGGAGAAATACCAGATCCTACGTTCAGGGTGACTCTAGTAGATAGGCTGAACTTCATCCCGGTTTATCCTAGTGGAATACATCCCAGTCTACTAGAAGACAGGGACGAGGTGATAATACTCCTACCGAGTGAAAAAGCTAAAGGCATAACATCACACCTGAAGAAAATAGGAAAGAAATACCACTTGGTTAGGAGACCATACAGAGAAAAATTGTACGATCTCTTTGGACTCAAACCAAGGGAAGACTACGTCATAATCTCTAGGAGAAACCTGAGGGAAATATGCCTGCTGGCTCCATTGGCTAGATACCTCTCGATTCCGATTTACTTTGAAGACGAAGAAATTCCGAGAGGAGCAAAAGTACTCATAGACACCTCAAAGGGAGGAAAACTAACCCAAAAAGACATTTTTAGATTATTCTCGAATTTGTTATACGTGGATTCGGTTGTGCACAACTTCCGAGCCACTGAGATACTATGCAAGAGAATAGTAGGTCATGGTCAACTCAGGAGAGTTAGGCCTCACAGGATCCTAATGGAAATGGACGAATTCAGAGAATTAGAGGAAAAACTCAGAGAAGGAAAGAAGCTAAGCGATTACTCTCTGGAAATATCTAGGAAAATACCATTCGTAATTAAGAGAGGCAGAGTACTCGCAATATTATGTACATCTGAGGAAGAATTGGTCAACGCCTCCAATTACTCCTATTTCTCCATGGCACCCTTGCTATACTTCGAAGTAAATAGGGATTACTTAGACAAGATAAGAGAGAAAATAGATGACTTCCTGAGAATAGATCCAATCTCCACCGAAGGAGAGCTGCTCAGGAGGACACTCATAAAAAGCATGGGAAGCCTGCTACAAAGGGGAATGCCAAAATACGCCTCTTCGACCCTTGAGGAACTTTCCCCACAGTATCTGACAGTAATATCGGAGAATGAGATTCCATTTGAGTTCCTTCCTAACAGGGGAAGAGCTTGGTACAACACCTACTCTATGGGAAGGCTAAAGGGAAGGAATCCGATAGAGACTTCACTAATAATGAAGAGGAGTATGGAAAAAGAACTTTCTCCTAAGTTCAGAGCCCTCTTCCTTTTTGATCCCAGGATGAGAACTTCATTCGATGAAGTATCTATGATAATGGACTTGACTAAAGAGTTATTTGAAGAAGCCAGAGCTTCCTTCTTGGGAGATGCAGAAGGCCATTATGAAATAGTGCATTTCTCTGGGCACAGTGACGACGACGGAATATATCTCCTAAGAGGAAAGTCGAATAGCATTCCAGCAAAAGGAGAAGTCTTTTTTGCAAATTCGTGTAACTCTGGAATATGGGGAGAGGGAAAACTTCCCAAGAGAACTCTCGAATCTGGATTCATATCCTATATAGGCAACAGATGGAAACTAGACTCAGGTAGAGCTATGAGAGTGGCAGAGGGATTCTACAAATTACTATCCATGGGAGCCAGTATAGGCCTAGCGCTGAAAATAGCTAAGTCAATAGATGAATTCACGTCCTCTTGCTACGTCCTCTATGGGGACCCAACCATGAGAATAAGGAGGGCAGTGAGTCCTCATCTTCTAATTTGTAACTGCGAGATAGATCTCAGTACCGAAATCGGAACTATAGAGGAGAAAATAGTCAATTTAGAGACCAAGCCATTTGGATGGCTATTCGATCTCCCAAGGAACTTCTCAGGAATAGACGTCCATAAAATATGGGACGACATAGGAGAAATAGTCCTAAACGGAGAAATAACTGTAATAAGGAACAGGTACTCACTTCTTCCTGGAGAGGAGTACTCTTATACAATGGAATTTACGGTAAAACCAAAAAGAAAGAGCATAAGGTCTTGGGAATTCTCTTGGACGCATCCCCTTGGAGAAGATCACCTCACCGGATTAGTCGAGTCCTACACGATAAGAATAACTTTACCAGAGGGAGCCATACTGGAGAGAGCCAATCCCAGGCCGAGCTCTCTCTTTGAGGGGGACAGAACGGAGTTAGTTTACAGGGGTGAGAGGTTCAGAGGAGAGAGATTGAACGTATCACTGGACTACTACTGGTGATGGAACTTTCGTTTCACAGTTAACGTTTTTTACCCTCCAGTCGGAATACAATACATGCATGTTCCCCTCCTGATTGCCACAATTGTAATCACAGCGGGCGCGACGTACCTAGAGATAGATGAGACCGGAGATTGCTTAGAGGAAACTGTAATCATGATAAAAAACGTGGATGAAAGCCCAATTTGGGAAGTAGAGATAGAAATTGGACAGGCGGATAGTGTAGTAGTGATGGAAAAAGGAGAATTCGTGCATTCGGAATACGATCCGCCGTACCTCAAAGTAAAATTCGAAGAAAATCCCATATTGCCCGGAACCATTAGGGAACTCTCCATCTACAAGAACTACGTATCCAAGGCCAGATATGAGAGAGAAATAGACAGTTGGCACCTCAGGTATTATCCTGAAAATGATCCAGCAGTCTTACTAATAACACTTCCAAAAGGAGCGGAACTCCTTCCGAATTCTAACAGACCAGAGAAAATATTTGTTAGAAATGGGAGAATGGTTCTAGAATTTAGGAGAAATTCCACCTGGAAAAACATAGACATATATTACAAGATAAATCCAGAGCTCATGGCTGAAGAAAGTAGAGGCTACTGGATGAAGATAATTCCAATAGCGTCAGCACTTCTTGTGTTGTCTCTCATCATATCCATAAGGAGTAAAAGGAAAGCAAAAGAGTTAGCAGTGAAATTAATGAGAGGAGACGAGAGAAAGATAGTTGAGATCCTAATGAATAGCGGTGGGGAGCTCACTCAAACAGAAATATGTAAAGAGACAGGATTTTCTAAAGCCAAAGTATCCAGATTACTAGATGAACTAGAGAAGAGAGGAGTGGTAGAAAGAAGAGAAATAGGCAGATTAAAATTCGTTAGACTTAGGGGTGATTTGAGTTGAATTCAAAGCTAACACTCTCCTTGGTGTTCGCACTCATACTAATCGGAAGTTCCCTAGCTCTACCATTTGGAAAGCCAAAGGTAGAGGTGAAACTCAATCCAAAAGACGCCAGAGTTGGATCTCCAATTTTCTTGACTGTATACCTAGAGAACGAGGACAAGCCAAAGGAGAGATTCGTAGTTTCCCTCAGGCTACCCCGAGGGATATTCTCTCCTAATCCAATTCAGAGTGTGACTCTCTTGCAGGGAGAAAGAAAAGCAGTTAAGTTCGTGTTAATCCCAAAGAGACCAGGACCTACACGTTTCCTTCTAGAAGTCACGTCCGATGAAAGAGGAAGAATTCTCAGGAGGGAAATTCCACTACTGGTAGGAAGGCCTAGGACCCTAATAGAACCTAGAATCCTCAGGGCAGAAATTCCCATAGGAGGAGAGAGGAGTCTGACTTTCAGGATGAAGAGACCAGTTGGGATTGAAATAGAACCAGTAAAGACACGAGGTTTCGAAATAGAGCTAAAAGAAGTTAATCTCACCACAGGGATTGTTGAAATTGAGATAAGGGCACCAGAAAATATAGAGCCAGGGGAATACGTCTCAGCTCTATTATTGAGGCACGAAGGTGGAGAAGAAGTGGTTCCATTATTACTAGAGGCAATTGGGCCACGAGAAATGACTTTCGAGGTAGAGGACGGAACACTAGAACTTAGATTGAAAATACTCTCAGCGAACAAAGAGATATCTGTTGAGGTAATTCCTCCCGGAGAAGCCAGTCCAGAAATATACGAAATAACCGAAGAGAGATTTGGTTCGAGGAATACGATCAAATTGCATGGATACTTGTATATTTATAGGAATCCTCCTCCCGGAACTTGGAGGTTAGTGACCCACGTTCCTACCTATTTGGTGGTAGAGAAAAGAAGAAGATGAGCTATGGATAGAACTGGGATAGGAACCACTCTATTATCTTTCTTTCTGTCCTCCTCATTATTTCTGATATAGTAGAAGGAGATACCTGAAGTTTAGAAGCCAAACATCTTACGCCACACTTTCTCGGAGAATCGTAGAATCCTAGCTCATAAGCCATTCTCAGAACTTCTTCTTCCCTAGGAGTCAGAACGGTTACTTCTGAGTAGTTCCTTATGGATTTCACTTCCACTGAGGAAAGCGAGAGGAGCCTCTCCAGAGAATCCTTGTCACACAACAACCTCAATACTATTTCCCCGCCACCTATAGTTCCAGAGAGGACAACGCAGCCAGTGGAGAGCACCTCTGCTATGCACTCACACTTCCTAATTTGTATTATCCCTCTCTCCTCCCCTTCGTTAAATGTACATTCGTGTTCTTTGCTTTCTACAAGGGATATCCTTCTGTCAACTAGGACAGATATAGTTCCGTCTACCGAGAAACCGAGTATTCTGCCCTTCTTCTCGACAACCAATTTGAGAAGGGGACAGTCATTTGGTATGGAGATGCCAACAGTCACTAGTTTCAATTCTGCGACCCTTCTCGGAAAGGAAGTTCAGACCAATAAAGCTTTCTATACTCTTCTCCGGAAGATCACCAAGAAGATGGAGAATTTGGGAGAGAGAACAACTAGGGATTGAGACCAAAATCTCTAGGGAGTGTCAAAAGGTACTCGTGAAAGTCGAATACTTTAAAACATCCTTATGGAATGACTAAGGCTGGTGATCAATTGTCCACAGATAGAACTCTGTTGGTGGCATCTCTACTAATCAATTTGACACTGCTTACTGCTTTCCTATCCTTCTTCCAAGAAGCAAATTCTACAATAAAACGACTGAATGAAAACATAGAGTCAATGAACTACGAGTTAGAAAGCCTAAGGAGTGAAAAGGAGTATCTAGAAATGAAAATAGAGAACTGCGAGATGATGAATGAGAGCTACAGGGAGCAAGTAGAGTACTATAGGGCCAAACTCAAGGAGGTCATATATTCTAGGCCGGAAGTGACTTACAGAGCGAGAGCTGAGATAGAAGTTCCAGCAGTAATAGAAGGAGAAAGGAAAGGTGCTATGATCTCGATTGGAGTGGAGATAATTCCTGGAGAGGGCAGAGTCCTAGTCCAAACCAAACCTAAGATGGGCTATTCATTCCAAGAAATGGCAGAAGTATCTGTAGAGGTTGCAGAAATGGTGACTGAAGTATCATTGGAGGGGAACGATGTGATATTCTACATAGAAGGTTCAGAATCAATAGAAAGAGTAGATGGACCAAGCGCAGGAGCAGCTATGGCAATAATAACTATTGCGGCTATACAAGGGAAGGAAATAAGGGAAGGGATAACTATAACGGGTAGTCTCCTTCCAAATGGAGAAATAGGTCCGGTAGGTGGGCTAAAGGAGAAAATGGAGATAGCCAAGGCATCTGGATATCACACGATACTTCTCCCTTTAAACGATTACGTGAGCGTAGTCAGAGAGAGGGAGAGATCCCCCCTGCCAGGAGTAAGGATAAAAGAGAAATTCGTGGAGAACATCCCCATTTCAGAGTATGCTAGAGAAATAGGGATAAACGCTGTATTCGTGGATAACATTTTCCAGGCTATGAGCTACTTGATAGAGGACTAACACCTCCTTTTTTCTCCTCCTGTTTCCTATACATCTCCTCTATTTCTTGTATTGTAGATATTTCCTCAACACCCTTGTCCTCTCTTATCCTGACGAACCTAGGAAATCTCAATCCAAAGCCACTAGTATGTTTTTCCTCCGGAGACTTCTGTATTTCTTCAAACATTACTTCAAAGACTATTTTTGGCTCTATCCAGACATGTGGCTCTATTTCTGCCTCTAAAATTCCTGGCTTTCTTTTCATCACCAAAGATTTGAACTTCTCCGTTAGTTCTTTTAATTCATCGTCAGTAAACCCACTGCCAAGTTTCGAGACAGTCAACAGTTTGTCGCTCTCTTCATCCCTAGCTGCCAGTAGATAGCTTCCGAAGACACCAGCTCTTTTACCTTTACCATAGAATGCTCCCACTACAACCAAGTCTAGAGTATCTCCTCCTGGTTTAACCTTAAGCCAAAGGAATTCCCTCTTACCAACCCTGTAGGGAGAATTCAAGTCCTTAGCCAGTAATCCCTCGTGTCCTAGAGAGAGTGAGTAATTCAGGAAGTCCTTTATCTCCTTCTCGTCATCGCTTATTATCCTCTCAACTACGTGGAATTTACCTTCCTTTTGTTCTATTATTTCCTCTAGGGTTTTCCTTCTCTCTTCATATGGAAGATCTATTTTCTCTACTCCCTCCGAGTAAAGTACGTCGAAGGCATGAAACTGAATAGGTAACTCCCTAGAAACTTCTTCTATATTGTATTTTCTCCTTCTCCTGAGTACTTCCTGGAAAGGCATGGGTTTCCCCGTTTCAGGATTTATTGCCACTAGTTCTCCATCTATTATTGCTTTGTCCGGTTTTATGGAATCTAATGAGTCCTTAACCAAATCGGGGAACATGCTAGTGTAATTCTCAAGCTTTCTGGTGAAAATCCAAATCCTATCTTTCTTTTTGTGAATTTGTATTCTTATTCCATCCAGTTTTATTTCGAAGGCGGCTTTGCCAAGCCTCCTGATCACTTCATCTATGGAGTCCGCTCTCTGGGCCAACATAGGGGAAACAGGTCTTCCCACCTCAATTCGAATGTTCTTCAGTTCAGCTTCTCCTCCGAGTGCAGCCCTCTCTGCTACTAGGCTATAGTCCCCGGTGAACATGTATGCTCTTTCTACCAACTCAGGACTCACGTGAAATGCTTTAGATATGGAATCTCTAAGCCTCCCTTCAGCTATACCAAGTCTGAGCTCTCCCAAAACAGTTCTAACTATGTATTTTGCCTCTAATGGGGATGAATTAGTCAGGAGTTCAGATATCCACAAAATCTTCTTTTCTTGGGATCCTTCTCCAGAGATCTCTGAGACTTTCCTCAGAACGCTGTATACCTTCTCTACAGAGAGAGATTCCCGAAATAAAGTGACCTGTCTTTTTTTCTTGACCAATTCCTCCGCTACTTCACCCAAATCCCCCTTACTGAGCATCAATTCATCCACTTCTCTTCTGGAGTATCCAGTAGCCCTGGCAATAGCTTCCTTTATCAGTTGAGGCCCTATTCCTATTTCCTTTGATTCATATGGAGGGAAAATCTCCCCGAGGAGTAGCAAAACAACCTTTCTTATTTCTTCCTTAGGAGTTTCCGCCAATAACCTGGATATGAGCTCTACTTTATCCAAGTAAGAGGAGGTCTTCTCTAACTTTTCTTGGACTTCCACTAACTTGGAATACTCCAACCATACACCCAAAATAGTGTCATTATAAAAACATAAAAAATTTGGGGGCGGAGGGGATCACTCCTCCAGTAAGATCACTTTCACCGGCTGGGACTTAGTCCCCTTTATTTCCGGCTTCCCGTAGTATATGCTCACCAACCCTATTACTCGTACTTTCTGCCCAATGTTTAGAGCGACCTTCTTCTCCTTGAGTTTCCCGATCCACATGAAGACCAATATCTCCCCAGTTCCGTCATTCACTTTGAACCTCTGGTAGAAGTTACCTGTCTTGCTCTCATATAGGTCTAATATTTCGCTTACTTCTCCCTCGATCATGACCAACTTGTCCTTATATGCCTCAGGATTGTTTATTATGTCTCCTATCTTCACTAGGGAATACGGCATCTCCTCCACTACTTTCCCGGATGTCAGGTAATCCAATATGTTGAGGAACAACTTGGCGTTGTCGAAGAAGACTCCGTACTCTTGGTATATCTTTTCGATCATGTAGAAGGCCCTGTTCTTTATCCAGTCCGTGTCTCCGATCATCAAGACTGTTCCGTTGTTTCTGGCAATTGAGATCACTACCGGGAAGTCGAATATCTCTCCGTTTGTCGAGTCCTCGTCTCCCGTGGCTATGGTAGTTATCTCGGTCCCTAGGTATGGCACTACTAGAGGATCGTTCATTATAATTGCGTTGACTCCCCAAGTCATCTTTTCTCCTCTGTTGAAGTTGTATATTATGCTCCACATCTCCTGTGGCTTTGGATCACCGACTAAATCCCTGAGTATAGGTACTATTATTTTTCTGAACTCCTCGATTTCGCTCTCGTTTTGCACGGCGAGTTCCTTGGCCAAACCTATGTCAAATCCTCTGTGATGGAGTGTAGTGTACCTTAGATAATCGCTTGGATCCAAAACTCCCCTATCTGATACCCTATCTACTATTACCCATCCTTCGGTTATGTAGCTCCACTCCATCCTCTCTTTAGACAACTTCTCCGCGAGTAGTACTAGCTTACCTCCGTTCTTTACGAACTCTTTAACCTCGTCAACTTCTCTGTCGTCTAGGACTCTTCCCAAAGCAGGCATTATGAATACATCGTATTTCTTCATGTCCTCGTACTTCAGAGGTCTCTCGGTATGCGGTACTATTAAGTAGCCGTGTTTCCTAGCTATTGTAGAGATTATGGTGTAATCGTCGTAGGTTTCCATTCCATCCTTCCTAGAGAGGTCTCCCAAACATCTGTGTTCTATTAATCCCTCTTGCTCGTGTGAGACATCGAATCCTATTACTGCCTTTATCGGAGCTCTGAACTCCATCACTTCTGGTACAGCGAGACTTACTCTAGAGTAGCAAGCCATCTTGAAGTCCTCTAAGTTCTCTTGGTTCTCAGCAATTAAGTCCATGAACTGATATATTCCGTAGTAATCAGTGTCCATTTCCTCCGGGACCCAGGTGGAGTCCTCCTTGGAGTACTCGTATCCCTCCCTAGGAATCCTCTTCTCGGTGTAGAACATCATGTCATACATCTGTTCCTCCAGTCTCCTGAAGTCATCTGCTAGAAATCCAACGAGATCGTCTTTCCCTATTTCTCCCACGAAGGTCCTGAATCTCCTCATGAAAACTTCCTTTAATATTTCAGTCTCCTCGGAGCCATATGGTCCAACGTCTTTCCAGTAGGTCGTCCTATGTGGAAGAAGCACTGGAACATATGAGTTCTTATATTTCTCTCCTAGTTCCAATCCATCTATGTAGACGCAGTAATCAGATGGACCACAATCTCCTAAGTGGAAGAAGACTATGCTCTTCTCTCCAGCTTTCTCACCTTTGGTCACAATCATTCCTGAGTTGGCTATCCTGTCCATCCAGTAGGAGTAGTCAACGCATTCCCCGTAAGCTAGAGCTTCTTTCGCGTAGGACGAGTAATATTCTAGATCCGAGCACTTATCCTTGAAAGCCCTCCAGAACTCTCTCCTAAGCTTCCAGTAGTCTACGAATTCCTTCCAAGTCCTACCGAAGTACATCCCGTTCTTCTTCTCGAATCCAACGTATTCCTGGTAGAGGTATTCTATCCTCGAGAGGGCACCAGATACGGACCTTGCTCTATCCATTATCTTATCTATTGTTTTGCAGACGTCCTCGGTAGAGGATATGTAGCTATATCTCCCCTCTAGGCCATGAGTAACCACTTTCCTCGCTGCTGCCGCCCTAGTCTCTAACTCGCTTAGGAATTCGGAAGGATGCATCACTTCCTTCTCTTCCTCGTCCTGAGAAATCACTGCCGGTATGCTCGAAGTTAATATTATGCTAAACATCACCAATGCCAAGAGTCTCCTCATGTCTTCCCCCCCTGGGTTTTCATCCCCTTCTCTGGGACTTAGGATAAAAATGTTTTGCTCATCTGTCGGGATAATAACAGGATAAGAAGGGCTCAGGGAGCTGGGCTCCTCACATCTCAGAGGTTGAATGCATCATCATCGCCCCTCAGCGAAGACTATGCTGCCCTTCACCTTAGTTATTAGTACCCTCTCCCTAGAACCTATCCCGGATCTGGAGCTCACCACTAAGCTCCATCCCCTAGCCACGCCTATTCTCTCTCCGACTCTGACTCCATCAGAAACTATTTCCACTTTCACTTTTTCACCTCTTTTGAAAGGAGGTTTCACTCTCTTCCTCTTATGTATTCCAAAGTCCCTTGGGCTCAGTACTAGTTTAACCCCTTTTGAAAGTTCAATTTCTCTTAGTTTGCGGTAGAATTGATAAAAAGTCATTTCCCTGACTTTAGGTTTCCTACCCCTTCGATATGATATGTACTTCTGTATCCCAATTGGAGGCCACCTCTTCCCTGCTCCTATTTCCAAGGAGAAGTCCACCAGATCCAATATATCTGAGTCATTGATTCCAGGAAGCCAAACGGGGGCTATGAGTAAGTCAACTTCTTTCTCTGAACTAGCTATGTACTTACAAATCTCAATTACTTTTTCTAGTGGATATTCCTTGGTTCCGCTAAGTAAAGAAGCTTTTTCCTTATCCAAAGAGTCTAAGGAAACGTTAAATCTAGACATACCACATTCTATTAGCTCATCTACCAAATCTTCATCCAACAATGTTGCATTTGTCTGCATGGAAACGACTTCCACTCCTTCTATATCTGACAACCCCTGAACAAGTTCTCTTATCCAAGGATACAGTAGGGGCTCCCCTAAACCATCTATGTGTGCCTCTATGTCTCTTTCCCCCTTTAGTTTAACTATTTTCTCGAATTCAGTTATTATGTAGTCGCAGTCAACGAAGAAGTCTCTTCTAAGGGACCTGCTGAATGGACCGGCATCTACTCCACAGTAAATGCAGTTGAGATTGCATCCAGTTATGGGCCTGACCTGTATGAGATTGGTTCCCCTGTCTATTAGTCCGAAGGAGACCTGTCCCAA
>Ga0164318_10001038_pt1 | contig 23695 bp, 25 predicted proteins | sample GuaBasSedimGuay9_FD_113734 | JGI IMG/M metagenome (GOLD analysis project Ga0164318, IMG submission 113734) | Subseafloor sediment microbial communities from Guaymas Basin, Gulf of California, Mexico - Guay9, Core 4571-4, 0-3 cm | ecosystem: Environmental > Aquatic > Marine > Hydrothermal vents...
TTAGGGATTACGGGCGTTGTTGATCCTCAGGGCGTTCTGGTGGGGGTTTTTACCGATGGTGATCTGCGCCGGATTATGCAACTGGGGCTGGAGGGTTTGCAGCAACCGATCCAGCAAGTGATGGCAACTGAGCCGAAACGGATTCTGCGGCAAAACCTCGCCGCAAAGGCACTGCAAATCATGGAAGCACATTCGATCACCTCACTGTTTGTTTTTGCTGATGACCAAGAGATACCGGTCGGTATTGTCCACCTGCATGATTTGCTTAAATCTGGAGTGGTTTAATGGAGAAGCAACTGGCTAAAATTAAACTGCTGTTGCTCGATGTTGATGGGGTTTTGACCGACGGCCGAATCATCTATGATAATCATGGGAATGAATTGAAGGCATTTGATGTTAAAGATGGTCACGGCTTGAAACTGTTGCAACGAACCGGGATCAAGGTTGGTATTATTACCGGGCGTTCATCCGCTGTCGTCACCCGCCGAGCTCAGGAGTTGGGAATTGAAATTCTTTACCAGGGCGCTTTGCGCAAGTTGGAACCTTATCTGGAGATACTTTCCGAGCAGGGGTTGATAGACGAGCAGGTTGCCTATATTGGGGATGATCTTGTCGATCTGCCAATTTTGCAGAGGGTCGGATTCAGTGCAACTGTTGCAGATGCTGTCCCCGAGGTTTTTCCTTATGTTGATTATATCGCAACTCGCCCCGGTGGCTGTGGCGCTGTCAGGGAAGTTTGTGATCTGTTGGTACGAGCTTCAGGTCAGTGGGATGACTTAACAAAAAGATATTTTGACCCTGCTTTCATGATGGGCTGATGTTTAATTTTAGGCGCTTGCTAGCGGTTCTTATTCTGATTTCCAGTGTCGTTTTAACGACAGTTATTTATCGTCATCTGCAGCAGCAGAGCCCGAAAGAGCTCCTTAGCATGTTGCCGGAAAATATTGACCTTGCACTTGCAGATCTCCATTATACCCAGAGTGAAGAGGGGCAACGGCGCTGGACTCTCGATGCTGATACTGCAGAATACGAGCGTGATAGCGGTCTGGCAAAACTCACAGCAGTCAGGTTGCTGTTTTATGAGGCTGGACAGTTTGGTGATGTCAACTTGCAGGCGGAGCAGGGACAATTAGCCCAGGAGACACGTCAGGTTGATGTTTGGGGGAATGTCATAATAGCCACTGATCGCGGTGAGAAACTTTTTACCGAGCGGTTACATTATGATGATCAGATTCGTCAGCTGAGCACTGAAGAGCCATTCCGGTTTCTCACTCCTACTTTGGAATTGACCGGTGCCGGGCTACAGATCGATATCGACCAGGGGCGCATGCTGGTGAAGGATAAGGTGCGGATGTTGTTGTATCCGGCAGCCGGGGAGAAGAAGTAAATGATGGCTAGATTGTTCCTGTTGATGGCTTTTGCTACTTTATGCTGCTGTGTCCCGGCTACCTTTGCGGACGAGGTAGAGCCGGAGTTGGATCGAAAACAGCCGATTGAAATCACGGCACAACAATTGGAAGTATTGCAATTACAGCGGCAATCTGTGTTTACCGGGGATGTCGTTGCACAACAGGGTGACATGACCCTCTATGCAGATAAACTGATTATCTATTTGCAAGAAAACCAAGATGAGGTGGATCGCCTGGAAGCGATGGGTGCGGTGCGATTTGTTCAGCTTGGCCGGGTTGCTACTGCAGAAAAGGCGATTTTTTATCAAAAAGATGAGGTGTTGGTTTTAACTGGCAATGCTGTGGTGATCGAGGGGAAGAACAAGATCTCTGGGGATGAAATGACCCTTTTTATGAAAGAAGACAGGATTCTGATTAAAGGTTCTGAAAAAACTCGGGTTAAGGCGGTTGTTGTTCCCGAAGAGAAAAAGGAAAAACCGTGAGCAGAGTTCTTAAAGCAGCCGAATTGTATAAAACCTATGTCGGTCGTGAGGTTGTCTCCGGGGTCAATCTGGAGGTTCACTCCGGGCAAGTGATAGGTTTGCTGGGGCCAAATGGGGCTGGTAAAACAACCAGTTTTTATATGGTGGTCGGGTTGGCAACGCCGGATAAAGGGAGCGTTTTTCTGGATGATCGGGACATTACTGATCTGCCAATGTATCGGCGTGCACGTCTCGGGATCTCTTATCTGCCACAGGAAGCTTCGGTCTTTCGCAAGTTGACAGTGGCGGACAATTTACTGGCAATTATTGAAACTCTGAAATTGACCAAAGGGGAGCAAAAACAGCGTCTGGAAGAGTTGCTGGATGACTTGAATATTGGTCATATTGCTGATTCGAAAGGATATGCCCTCTCCGGGGGAGAGCGTCGTCGGGTTGAAATTGCCAGATCACTGGTGCTTGACCCGGCTTTTTTACTATTGGATGAGCCTTTTGCCGGAATCGATCCGATTGCAGTAATCGATATTCAGACGATTATTTCCCAGCTTAAAGCTCGCGGAATTGGTATTCTGATTTCTGATCATAATGTTCGCGAAACTCTCGGGGTCTGCGACCGGGCTTATATCTTGAATCAGGGGAAATTGCTTGAATTTGGAACTCCTGAAGAGATTGCTGCAAGCCCTGTCGCGCGGGAAATTTACTTAGGGGAAAAGTTCAGACTCTAATTGATTTATCAGAGCAGACAGTATCTGCCCTGTAATTTTAAAATTTTAGAGATACTTGGCAGCTGATCTGCCCAGGGAAAAATAACTTTATGGCTCTTGATCTTCGACTACAGCTTAAACTCAGTCAACAACTGGTGATGACGCCCCAGCTGCAGCAGGCAATCAAATTATTGCAGTTGTCGCGGATGGAATTGGTTGATGTTGTGACTGAAGAGCTGGCCGAGAATCCACTGCTTGAAGAGGGGGTCGAGACAAAAGAGGAACGTGAAGAGGGGGTCGCTAACCTTGAGGGGGAAGCGGTCACTTTGACAGAGGCTGCTCCCGAGCAGGAAGTCAAAGCCGATTCGGAGGGGATGAATGATATCGACTGGCAGACCTATCTTGAAGGCTACAGTCTCAACAGCAGTGATACTCGCAACAGCTATGAAGATCATGAGGATCGCCCTTCTTACGAAAGTTTGTTGACCCGCCAGGAGAGTCTGAAGGATTACCTGATGTGGCAACTCAATCTTTCTTCCTTTACAGCAGCAGAACGCCTGGCCGCGGCTGAAATTATCGGTAACCTGGATGATATCGGTTACCTGCATGCCAGTTTGGAGGAGATGGCAGCAGCTTCAGAAGCTGATCTGGAGGTGTTTGAGTCAGCCCTTAAACGAGTGCAGCAGTTTGATCCGGCGGGGGTCGCCGGTCAAAATCTTCAGGAATGTCTCCTGTTGCAACTGGACCGGTTGGCACTGTCAGATTCTTTGGCCGCTACCATTTTACGTGATTTTATTATCGAACTTGAAGGACGTAAATATCCAGTGATCGCTAAAGCACTCAAAGTTTCTCTGGATGATGTACTGGGTGCTGCAAAAATGATCTCCAGTCTCGATCCGCGACCAGGAAGAGCTTACAATGAGGAGGATGTTCATTACATCTCTCCAGATATTTTTGTCCATAAGGTCGATGATGAATATGTTGTGACGCAGAATGATGATGGTCTGCCGAATCTGCGAATCAACTCTTTTTACCGCAATGCATTAACTGATTCAAAGTCTGTTGATAAGAAAGCCGGGGAGTATATTCAGGAGAAAATGCGCAGTGCGGTCTGGTTGATCAAAAGTATCCATCAACGTCAGCGAACCATCTATAAGGTTACCAAGAGTATTGTTAAGTTTCAGAGGAAATTTTTCGATCATGGGATTGAGTACCTGAAGCCTCTCGTCCTTCGTGATGTTGCAGATGATATTGAGATGCACGAATCAACGGTCAGTCGAGTGACGACGAACAAGTATGTGCAGACGCCACAAGGGTTGTTTGAGTTGAAGTATTTCTTTAACAGCGGGATCAGTACCGCTGATGGCGACGCAATAGCCTCGGAGAGTGTCAAGAGTCGTATCAAAGAGATTATCGCTACAGAAAATCCAAAAAAACCATATTCGGATCAGAAGATTGTTGGTCTTCTGGAGGGACAGGATATTAATATTGCTCGCCGTACTGTAACCAAGTATCGGGAAATGCTTGGCCTGGGCTCGTCAACGGAGCGGAAGAGGTTATTTTGATGTGCGTGGATATTTTTACCCCTGAAAAGTAGCTATATTTGACTTTTCCGAGGCGAAGAGATGCCCCGGGGATGATTCTGCGTTATAGTTAGACTAATCCAGATTCCATGCCGGAGTCTGTTGAAACAAGGAGGCTGCCCTATGCAAATTGCCGTTACCTTCCGTCACATGGAGAGCAGTGACGCCCTTCGCAATTATGTGGAAGAGAAACTTGCCCGGGTTAAAAAGTACATCGAGGAGCCGATTGATGCCCAGGTGGTTTTGTCGGTGCAGAAAAAAATAAATCATCGAGCCGAGGTAGTCATGGTTGCCAAAGGGTTGACCATGAAAAGTACCGAGAGTAAGGAAGATATGTACGCTGCCATCGATTTAATGGTGGATAAAATCGAGCGGCAACTGAAGCGTTATAAAGATAAGCTCAAGCGGCATAAGGGGGGTAATGGCATTCAACGGCGGCTGGAAAAGACTGTTTTTGCCGCAGCGAGTGTTGATGATGACGGTGACAGCCCTGAAATTATCCGCAGCCACTCATTTTTTGTCAAACCAATGTCGGTGGAGGAGGCGGTTATGCAGATGGATCTTCTGAATAAAGATTTCCTCGCTTTTACCGATGACAATTCTGAAGATATGCATGTCGTCTATCGGCGCAAAGACGGAAATTATGGTTTGATCGTCCCCCAGGGGAGTTAATAATTTGCCGTGGGTCTTTTTCTTGAGATGAGATAAAGACCCACATTTTTTCTATTTCTGACCTGATAAGATTGTGATTATGAAAATATCTGAACTGCTGGATTCAAGGGCTATTGTTGCCGATTTAAAAGCTAAAGATAAACCTAAAGCCCTCATCGAGTTGACTGATTCGTTGATCTCCTGTGAGCCATCTTTAAGCCGGGATGATGTGATTGCCGTTCTGCAAGAGCGAGAGAGGCTTGGTAGTACTGGAATCGGTGATGGTGTCGCAATTCCTCACGGTAAATTAGCAGGGATTCCTGAGCTAAAACTGGTTTTTGGGCGGAGTCATTCAGGGGTTGATTTTGAATCTATGGATGGACAACCAGCGTATCTGTTTTTCTTGCTGATTGCCCCTGAAGAATCAGTCGGTGTCCACCTGAAGACTCTGGCTAGAATTTCCAAATTGTTGAAAGATGTTTCTGTTAGGAAAAAACTGATGGATGCTCCTGACCGGCAAGCTATTTACCAGGTTATTCTTGACCAAGAGGAACAGGGTTGATTTTAAGCAGTTACTTACCGGTTCTGTGACCGATCAGGTTCTGAAATTATGCGAAAACTTACCATTCAGGAAATGCTTGATGAAAAAGAGTCCGGGCTTGATCTGGAGCTGTTGTCCGGTGCCGGGGGATTATCCAATACGGTTTCGGTTCCAAGGATTCAGAAGCCTGGACTTGCACTGGCTGGTTATACCGACAGTCTGCATCCCGATCGAGTGCAAATAATTGGTTCCACTGAGCTGAGTTTTCTAACGACCATGCCCCGGGACGAAGCTATTGAAAAGCTTCGTGGGCTCTGCCGTCAGAACCTTTCTTGCATGATCATTACTAAAAACCAGGAAGCCCCGGACTATCTGATCGAATATACTGAAGCTGGCAATACACCACTTCTTAGAACTAAACATCTCAGTTCAAACTTTATAGCTCTTCTGACCCGTTTTTTAGAAGAACGTCTGTTGCCAACCTCAACCCTGCACGGAGTGCTGGTGGATATCCTTGGTGTCGGCGTCTTGATTCAGGGTAAAAGCGGAGTCGGGAAAAGTGAGTGTGCCCTTGAGCTGATTCTGCGTGGTTATCGACTGGTTGCTGATGATATTATCAAGGTACGATTTAAGCTCCCTGCGGTCATTTTTGGTGAAGGAATGGACCTGCTTCACTATCATATGGAAATCCGGGGGCTGGGTATTCTTAATATCAAGCATCTCTTTGGTGTTGCTGCCATTCGGGAACGGAAAAAGATCGATCTGGTCGTTGAGTTAGTCAAGTGGGAAGATGATAAAGAATATGATCGTCTCGGTTTAGAAAAACAGACATTCAATATCCATGGGGTTGATCTGCCATTTGCACAGATACCGGTTGCTCCAGGGCGGAATATTGGTACCATCGTTGAGGTTGCGGCACGCAATCAGCTATTGAAAGAGATGGGTTATCACAGTGCCCGTGAATTTCAGGAAATGCTGGAAAAACGTATGGCTGAAGCGGCACATTTGCACTCACATAATATTATTGGGGATGATTTGGAATGAGCCGACGGTTACTGGTTATTACCGGGCTGTCTGGTTCCGGGAAAAGTACTGCTGCCAGGGTTCTGGAGGATCAGGGTTTTTTCGTGGTTGATAACCTGCCCCTGGTGATGTTGCCAGACTTTATGCAACGGGCTCGGGAGGGATTGAATACAAATGCTGGTGTTGCAGTTGTTATTGACGTCCGTAATCGTGGTTTTCTGAGTGACCACGATAAGACCTTTGTGCAATTAAAAGAGGCTGGTTATCAGCTGGAGATTCTTTTTTTTGAAGCGGCAGATGCGGTGTTACAGCGACGTTACTCTGAGACGCGCCGCCGGCATCCGCTCGCAACCGTTGAAACTCTTCAGTCCGGGATAGAAAAGGAACGCCAGCAACTGCATCAGCTGCGCAACAGTGCGACAAAGATTATCGATAGCAGCAACCTGAATTCACGGCAGCTACGTGATCTGATGCTTGATTTTCTGGGTGAAAAGAATAGCTCATCGCTGATTGTCAATCTGGAGTCATTCGGTTACCGTTACGGTCTCCCGCCAGCTGCTGATTTGGTGTTCGATGTCCGTTTTTTGCCCAATCCCCATTATATTGATAATCTACGACCGCTGACTGGGTTGGATCCAAAGTTGCGTGAATATGTTCTCTCGCAACAGGCCTGCCGTGATTTTTGCCAGCATCTTGATCATCTCCTCGGTTTTCTGTTGCCCCATTATCGAGCTGAGGGGAAAAGTTACCTGACCGTTGCTATTGGTTGCACCGGAGGGAGGCACCGGAGTGTTTCCATTGTTGAAAACCTGTCCAGCAATTTTCCCGATTCAAGTGTTATTTTACGGGTTAACCATCGAGATATTGACAAGGGTTAGTCGATGATTGGTATTGTGGTTGTGACTCACGCTGGATTGGCCGATGAATTGCTCCAGGCCGCTGAACTGATACTGGGTCCACTCAAGGGGGTTGAGGCGGTCAGTATCGATCGTGAGATGTCGCTTGAGGTTGCCAAAGTGAAATTACATCAAGCTGTCGCCCTGGCTGGAAAAGATGGTGATGGGACAATTATTTTGACCGACCTGTTCGGTGGTACACCGACCAATATCAGTGCTGAATTTCTCCAGGAGGGGGTGGTTGAAATCCTCACCGGAGTCAATTTGCCAATGTTGATCAAAGGGGCTGGTGCTCGTATCAATCAAGATCTGGACGGGCTGGCTACACTGCTCAAGGATTATGCTAAAAATGCAATTATCCGCCCTTCCGATTTGCTGCGTTCTGCGCGGTAGAATATTTGTTGGAGAATTATGGCTCTTGTTCTTGCTCGCATAGATAACCGCTTAATTCATGGTCAGGTTTTAGAAGCCTGGGTTCCTTTCGTTCAGGCCGATTGTATTGTTGTCGCCAATGATGAGATCGCCGGGAATCCATTGCAGAAGATGATGATGCAGGCCTCAGTTCCCAGCCGGATGCAGGTTGAAATCGGGACTATTGCAGAGGCGACCCTCCTGTTTAATTCAGCTCAGCTCAACCGGCGGAGAACTCTTCTACTCTTTGGCACAACTGCCGACGCTGTTCGTGCCTATCAAGGCGGCTTGATCTACAAGCGGTTGAATCTTGGTAATCTGCAAGCATATAAAGGGAAGGCTCGGTTCAGCTGTACTTTATTTCTGGATCCGGCTGATCTGGATAATCTGGAACTGCTTGATCAGGCTGGAGTCAAGATTACCGCCCGCTGTATTCCTGCTGATGGTGAGCGCCCCTGGCGCAAATTAATTCCTGCTCTAAAGGGGAGAGGTTAATGGTTCTCAGTCTGTTCCTGGGATCTCTGGTCTCTTTGATCTGTGGGCTGGATCGCGTTGCGATTCTGCAGATCATGATTTCGAGGCCGATTGTCGCGGCTCCTCTTGCCGCTCTGGTTCTTGGTGAACCCCTGGTTGGTTTGCAGATAGGAGTGATGGTCGAGTTGCTCTGGTTGGCCAGATTACCTGTTGGTGCAGCGGTTCCGCCTGATGATACGCAGGTCTCAATCGCCAGTAGTGTGCTGGCAATTACTCTGGGCCAAACTTTGAATGCTTCGGGGGGAGAATTGTTGTTGCTTTGTTTGTTTATTGCTGTTCCCCTCGGGAAGTTTGGCCAATACTTTGATCGATATGCCAGACAATATAATGTACGGCTGGTTCAGCGGGTTGATTCTGCTCTGAAAAGAGAATCTTTTTTGGCAGCGGAAGGGCAACATTTACGCGGGTTGATCAGCTTTTCCCTCTCTTCCTTAGCCTCTTATGCAATTATCATCCTTGGTGGTTTATTAATTATTCCAGTGCTCTGGCCTTATGTGCAGCAATCACTGAGTTACTCATCCGCGTGGATGCAATTAGCTTTTCCTCTGGTTGGTATTGCCGTTATTTTGGGAACGATTAACGTCAGCAGGGCGATTACCTTGTTTTGTGCCTCCTTTTGTATGGCCTTTTTATTGATGTGGTTGGTGTAGAGATGAAAGTTTCGTGGCAGACCCGCCTACATATATGGTTTCGATTGTTACTCCTGCAAGCCAGCTGGAACTTCGAAACACTCCAGGGACTTGGGTTTTTCTACGCTCTTTTGCCGGGCATGAGGAAACTCTATAGTAAGGAAAAATTGCCGGAAGTGTGTCTCAAGTATACGGGTTATTTTAATACTCATGTATATTTTGCCCCTTTGGTTGCCGGAGCAGTTTTAAGGTTGGAAGAGGATCGAATCTCTGGAACTGCTGCTGAAGTTGAAATTGATGATTTTAAACAAATGGTTGCAGCACCTTATGCTGCAATTGGAGATGCCTTTTTCTGGGGTGGATTGCGGCCATTGGCGGCAGGCATAGCCCTGTTTCTGGCGGTAAAGGGGATCCTCTGGGCGCCATTGGTATTTGTCCTCCTTTATAACATTGTCCCCATCTGGTTCAGAACTGCATTTTTTTCTCGTGGTTATCGTCAGGGTTTGAAGTCAGTTGAATTTATTCAACGACATAAATTGCCCGATTTGGCTATCCATACCAAGGAAGCCGCAGTTGTCGTTCTCGGTGGCCTGAGTGCATTTATGGTCTTTTCCCAGTTAACCCAGCATCAAGTGCCTAGTTGGCTGGGGATGTTAACTCTCATTCCGATGGTCATGTTGGGGTTGGTGGCGCGGAAAGGGTTCTCAACGCTGTTGCTGGTTATTATAACGGTAAGTAGTATTTTTTTAATCGGGTTGTTCTGGGCTGATGTGGTTCACCTGATCGCTTTTTGAGGGGCAGAAGGAATTATGCAAAACCGTAATTTTAAAATAGTAAACCGCCTGGGATTACATGCCAGGGCGGCTGCACAATTTGTACAGACAGCCAATAAGTTCAGTTCTGATGTTACTCTGCTCAAAGATGATATTGAGGTTAATGGTAAAAGCATCATGGGGATATTGCTGCTTGCTGCACCACAGGGAACAGAGCTCGCAGTGATTGTGGAAGGTCTGGATGAACAGCAGGCGATGGATGTTATCGCAGCATTGATCGAGGATGGTTTTGGTGAAGACTAAAGTTGCAGAAGATACATATCTGGTTGGTATCGGGGTTTCACCGGGGATCGGTATCGGGGAGGTCAGTCTGGTTGATCCCCGCCCCCTGGTTGATCGATCTTTAATTGAGACGACAGAGGTTGATGCAGAACTGCTGCGTTTTCATCAGGCTATTGATCGGGCTCAGGATCAGCTGAAAAAAATTAAACAGGCGGTTTCCAGGCAGCAACACTTGCGTGAACATCTGTATATTCTTGATACCCATCTGCTTATTCTTGAAGATGAAATGCTGGTGGCGGGGACCGAAAAAGCGATTCGTGCGCAGATGAATGCTGAGGGGGCTTTGACGCAGGTTCTTGAACAACTCCGGGCATTGTTTGACAATATAGAAGATGAATATCTGCGGGAGCGACGTTCCGATGTCGATGCGGTCGGAGACCGTTTGCTGCGTATATTGACAGGTGCCAGTGAGCGTACTATCGGGAATATTGGACGTAAATCACTGGTGGTTGCACATGATCTGTCTCCAGCTGAAACGATGCAGATGGACCGATCCAAAGTTCTCGGTTTTATAACCGACAAAGGGGGACGAACGTCTCACACTGCGATTCTGGCGCGATCACTGAATATCCCGGCAGTTGTCGGCCTGGAATCAGTAACATCGATGGTCTTTGACCGGTTGCCAGTTATTATTGATGGTTTCACCGGGGTGGTGATTCTCAACCCCTCGGAACAGACTTTTAAAGAGTATCTTGAACGCAAACAGTCCTATGAATATCTGGAACAGGATCTTGAGCAGTATCGCAAGCTTTCGGCTGTTACTACGGATCAGGTTCACATCGCTTTGCGCGGGAATCTGGAAATAGCTAGTGATGTGGAGCAGGCCAAGAGGCATGCTGCGGAAGGTATTGGACTTTACCGAACCGAATTTCTCTATTTTGGTCGAAGCGAGCCGCCCGATGAGGAGGAACAGTACCAGTCCTATTGTGAAATTCTCCGGCAGATGGAAGGTGATCCGGTCACAATAAGGACACTTGATATTGGTGGCGATAAGTTTGTCCCTGAATTGAATCTGGAGGATGAGGCCAACCCGGCTATGGGGTTACGAGCGATCCGCTTTTCCCTGCATGAGGAGCGTCTGTTTAAAATTCAGCTACGGGCAATATTGCGAGCTTCAAGTTGTGGTAAAATACGGATTCTCTTTCCAATGATCAGCGGAGTGGCTGAAATTAGAGCCTGCAAGCAAATCATTTGTGGGATTCAGGCTCAGCTGGATCGGGAGGGGATTGCTTATGATCCTGACCTTGCTATCGGTATCATGATTGAAACCCCGTCAGCAGTTATGATTGCCCCTTTGTTGGCGCAGGAGGTCGACTTTTTCTCTATTGGTACCAATGATTTGATTCAATACTTTCTTGCGGTTGATCGGGGGAACGAACATGTCGCTTATCTCTATGATCCCATGCATCCAGCAATTTTGCGTGCATTAAAAGCGACTTGTGACGCAGCAAATGATGCTGGTATCGGGGTTTGTATCTGCGGTGAAGTCGCTGGTGAACCCCTTTATACCTTGGTATTGGTTGGTCTCGGATTTCATGAACTGTCGATGAATCCTGCCCGTGTTTCAAGAGTAAAGCGGGTTCTGCGGCAGATTTCCAAACAAGATGGTGAACGGTTGGTGGCTGAACTATTGTTGCTGTCAACCAGTGAAGAAGTTTCTACTGCTATCGAGCAGGAGATGCGTGGTCGGTTGCCAGATATTTTTGCGCAGCCGTTAATATAAATCTGACTATTAAATTAAAGATAAAGGAAAGGGTAAATATCAATGTCGATGACCGATTTTCTATTCACATCAGAATCAGTGGGAGAAGGACATCCCGACAAAGTTGCTGACCAGATTTCGGATGCTGTACTTGACGCTATTCTGGAACAGGATCCAAAAGCCCGGGTTGCCTGTGAGACACTGGTTACTACTGGTATGGCAGTTATTGCCGGAGAAATTACCACAACGGCCTATGCTGATTTGCCCGCAATTGTCAGACAAACCATCAAAGAGATTGGCTACAATGATTCAGCCATCGGCTTTGATTATAAAACCTGTGCGGTTCTAACTTCAATTGATCAGCAATCCCCCGATATCTCGCAAGGGGTGAGTGAAGGTGAGGGGCTGTTTACCGAACAGGGCGCGGGGGATCAGGGTTTAATGTTCGGTTTTGCCTGCAATGAAACTCCTGAACTGATGCCGATGCCGATCACTTTTGCCCATAGACTGACCCAAAAGCTTGCCACTGTGCGCAAGCAGGGGACACTTAACTTCCTCCGTCCGGATAGTAAGTCACAGGTGTCAATTCAGTATATTGATGACAAACCAACCAGGATTGATACCGTTGTTATTTCGACCCAGCACAATCCTGAGGTTCTCTATGATGATTTGCAGGAAGCTATTATTGAAGAGGTGATCAAGCCGATCCTTCCCCTTGATCTGCTTGATAATAAAACCCGCTATCTGATCAATCCAACCGGCCGTTTTGTCGTTGGTGGCCCCATGGGGGATTGTGGTCTGACCGGGCGGAAAATTATTGTCGATACCTACGGTGGGCAGGGTTCCCATGGTGGTGGTGCCTTCAGCGGCAAGGATCCGTCAAAAGTTGATCGGAGTGCCTCCTATATGGCGCGTTATGTTGCAAAGAATATTGTTGCGGCAGGGTTGGCGCGTAAATGTGAGGTTCAATTGGCCTATGCGATTGGTGTTGCGGAACCTGTTTCGGTGATGATAAACAGCTATGGCACTGGAAAAATACCATCAAACCAGATCGCCAAAATTGTTCAGGATGAATTTGATATGCGCCCCGCAGCAATTATTCAACAGCTTGATCTGCTCAGACCGATTTACCGTAAAACAGCAGCCTATGGCCATTTCGGCAGAGAATTGCCCGAATTTACCTGGGAATTTACAGATCGGGCCGATTCCCTTAGGTCCCGTGCTGGGCTTTAGATAGTCCTTTTTCAAGAGAGCGTAGAAAGGGTAAGTCCTCTGGACTTACCCTTTTTTTCTTTGCTGAGTTTCAAGATAACTCTGTTGTACCAGTTCAACCTTCAAGGATTTCATTGCAGGACTCCCTGTGGTAGTTGCATGGTAATGCAGTGGAGCGAACCATGTTGTTTGATCAATGGACGACAATCGATACCAATAATTTCACGTTCCGGGAATGTCCTGCCAAGTATTCTTAGCGCCCGGGCATCCGCTGGATCATTATAAGTTGGAACCAGGATTGCATTGTTGATAATCAGAAAATTTGCGTAAGACGCCGGTAGCCGATCAGCTCCATCATAGCAAACTTGTGGCATCGGGAGAGGGAGGAGTCGAAAGGGTTGTCCGTTTTCGGTTTTGAATTGTTTGAGTTGCCCTTCCATTTTTTTCAGCGCAGAGTAGTGTTCATCTTGATCATCATCGCACTGGACATACAGAATTGTATCATTCGGACCCAGCCGAGCCAGGGTGTCAATGTGTGAATCGGTATCATCTCCAGCCAGCCAGCCATGATCAAGCCAGAGAAAATGACTGCATCCAAGTAGTTCTGAAAGTCTCTGTTCAAGACCCTTTTTGTCTAAATGTGGATTACGGTTGGGATTGAGCAGGCATGCCGCTGTTGTCAATAATGTTCCGCAACCGTTACTTTCCAGACTGCCTCCTTCCAGAACCAGATCACTGGCAAACCTTTGTATCTTATTGAATAGTCCTGTGTCGTAGAGGTGTCGGGTTGCCTGATTGTCTTTGGCCGCCGGAAATTTCAAACCCCAGCCATTAAAGTTACAATCGAGCAGTTGTGGTTGATTGTCGTCGTAAACTGTCAATGGTCCGAAATCACGGATCCAGGTGTCGTTGGTGTCAATTTGGTGGAGGATAATTCGGGAGAAATCTAAATCTTTATTTTGCAGAGCCTCATGAACCGGGTTGAGTTCCGGTGCAATAATGATAACGGTTTCGAAGCGGTTAATCTGACAGATTAGTTCAACATAGACCTCTGTAACTTGATTAAGAATCGGCAGCCAATCTGTCTTTTCATGCGGCCAGGCTAACAAAATTGCATCTTGCGGCTCCCATTCTGCCGGGAGCCGCCGTGAGGTTATACCCTGCTGACCCGTAGCTGATCTGTTCGTAAAGATCATGGGCTGCTATCAATCGGTAGCGGTTGGCTCTTCGATGGAAATATTTTCAATAACGACAGCTTCCGTTGGGACATCCTGATGATGACCGCTAGTCCCGGTATGGACTTTAGCTATTTCATCTACAATTTCCATCCCTTCGATGACCTGTCCAAAAACTGCGTAGCCGTAGCCATTGGGGGTTTTCCCTTGGTGATTGAGAAAATCATTATCTGCCAGATTGACGAAAAATTGACTGCTGGCACTGTCAACCACCTGGGTACGAGCCATAGCAAGTGAGCCACGGACATTTTTGAGGCCGTTATCAGCTTCATTTTTAATCTCGGCTTGAGTCTTTTTTTGTGCCATTGCAGCAGTAAAGCCACCACCTTGAATCATGAAGTTAGGAATGACCCGATGAAAAATAGTCTGTTGATAAAATCCATCACGGGCATAATTAAGGAAGTTTTCAGTGCTGATAGGGGCTTCATCAGCGTTGAGTTCAATGATAATCAGTCCTTTGTTGGTCTCCATTTTTACAATTGGTTGTGTGCCCATGCCAATCTCCTCTTCAATAATAATTGCTGTCAGTGTTTGGTTTGATCTCGACGGTTATAAATATATGATTGCAGTTAATACCATATTTCGTAACGATGCGGATAGGAAAGATAAAGGGGGATTAGATTGTTGTATCAGGTATGGGGGCGTTAAATAAGTATCGGTGGGTAGAATGGGGTTGCTGGTATGGAATCAACCTGCCGGTTGCGCCAGCAGGTTGAATTCTCGGGAGATTTTAAAGAGAAATGATTTAGAACCTGCGTTGTTTCCTGCGGGAGATTTTGCCAATTATCCAGCCACCAAAGAAAACTCCAGCGCCAGCAAGAAACCATTGAATCATGTTGGAACGATGAAAATTCTGGTTTTCTTCGCGCAGAACCAGCAGCTCGCTATTCAGTGAATTATTCTCTTCTGCTAGTTGCTTGTTCTCTGCATCCAAGTTGAGAACATTTTCCGAGTGACTCATCAAGGTATTGTATTCGCTCTCTTTTGTCTCCAAGGCTTGCCGGGCCTGGTTTAACTGTGCAGAGAGTTCAGTTATTTGATTTTTGTTATCGTTCAATTCATTCTGACTGGTCTGGAAACTTTGTTGTTGAGTCTCAAGCAGTTGTTGTGAAGTTATAATTTCTTTTTTTAGCTGCCTGATTTGAGTTTTTTTGGGCAGGGCTTTACTGACGTATTGACGGCGGATATACCCTTCAGTCCCTTTTTTAGTGACCACCTTGAGATAGTCTTTGTCCTCTTCCAGGACATTGACCGGGGTTGAGGTTGGTAGTGTTTCCAAAATCTTGTATTGGTTTCCTTTGCCACTTCGGACTGTCACGATCAGCTGATCAGAAATATAGCGGGTATCAGCGCTAACAGAAGCTGCGGTAAACAGGAGTAAAAAGCTGAAAAGGATAAAATGTAAGAAAATTTTCATATCAAGCCCTTTTGGATTTTGTTATTTAGTAACTGACCGTGAATATTACAGATATAAAATAGTAAATTCAAGGGTTAATCAGCCGCCCTTGCCATCGCCGCCGGTGTTTTCTGTCTGGCTGTCAATGGCGAGTGAACCTGAGGTAGAAATAAATTGGGGGCCGAAGTAAATAAATATAAAATCAGAGTGTTTGTGTCGATCCCCACGTCTCAGATGTCTCAGCTGGGCTGTTCGCTATTCGCTGTTTATGTTACTATGGCCCGAATAATCCAGTAGTAGAATAGGAAAGTTAAGAACAAATGGAAAATTCAGAAACCAATAACGGCAATAAAACCAAAGTGTGTGATAAAACCGAAGAGCAGATCACAACACCAGCACTCTTCAAAGTTTTGATGCACAATGATGATTACACGACGATGGAGTTTGTTGTTGCGGTTTTGCGGGAGATCTTCCATAAACCCGAAACGGAAGCGGAACAAATTATGCTGACAATCCACTTTCAAGGGATTGGTTATTGTGGAACTTTCCCCTATGCAATAGCAGAAACTAAGACCGATCTGGCACGTTTGATGGCTCGAAAAGAAGGATTTCCACTGCGCTGCACATTTGAGGAGGCTTGAGGGACTGTGGCTGAAATGTTTGAACAAGATGTGCAGGTTGCATTTACTCTAGCGGTTCGTGAGGCTCAACGACGGCGGCATGAATACCTGACAACTGAGCATGTGCTCTATGCATTACTTTTTGAAGGTGCTGGCCAGCAGATTATTACCTCCTGCGGGGGCGATATTGATGGTTTGAAGTTGGAATTGGAAAACTTTTTCGATGTAAGCCTTGAACATCTCCCAGAAAATACTGAAATTTCCGAGGGTGAAGCTGTTCCCCGGCAGACTTTAGCGCTGCAGCGGATGCTACAGCGAACCGTGTTGCATATGCAGGCCTCACAACAAGCGGCGGTAGGAATAGGCGATTTACTTGCGGCAATTCTAGAAGAAGAGAATTCTCATGCCGGTTTCTTTCTTCAACAGCAGGGGATTGAGCGGGTTGATCTGCTCGATCGAATCTCTCATGGCCCCGTTGCCAACGGTACCAGTGAAAAGCCAAAGCAGCAACCGGCCGATCCGGCCCCCGGAGAACGCACCAAGCCAAAACATCAACCACCTGACCCCCTGAAATTATTTACGATTGATCTGATTGCCCGGGCCAAAAACGGCAAGATTGATCCTCTGATTGGCCGAGGTTCTGAATTGGAAAGAACCATCCTGATTCTTTGCCGCCGGCGAAAAAATAATCCCCTTTTTGTTGGCGAACCTGGAGTTGGTAAAACCGCCATGGCGGAAGGTCTGGCCCTGCGGGTTGCCGAAGGAGAGGTCCCGGACTTACTTAAGAATGCTGAGATTTTCACCCTTGATATGGGGGCATTACTGGCGGGGACAAAGTTTCGTGGCGATTTTGAAGAGCGCCTCAAGGCAGTTGTTACCGCTTTACAGAAGCGTGATCAGGCGATTCTTTTTATCGATGAAATTCATACTATTGTTGGTGCCGGAGCGACCAGCGGTGGGTCTTTGGATGCGTCCAATATCCTCAAACCGGCACTCGGTTCCGGTGAATTGCGCTGTATCGGTTCGACCACCTACGAAGAATATCGCAACCTGTTTGACAAGGATCGTGCCCTTTCTCGCCGCTTCCAAAAAATTGATCTGCATGAACCGAGCAGTAGCGAAACCCTCGAAATTCTCAAGGGTCTGGCTACTCACTATGAGCAGCATCACCAGGTTAATTACACTGAAGTTGCCCTGGAGGCAGCGGTGCAGTTGGCGGTGAAACATTTGCCCCAACGCCACCTTCCCGATAAGGCGATCGATGTTATCGATGAGGCTGGGGCGCAGCATCGTTTGGATGGACATCCCAAACGCTCGATAAATATTAATGATATTGAACGGGTCGTGGCACGGATGGCGCGGGTACCGATGCGGACCATCAGCGGCAGTGATCGCCACCGGTTGCGCTATCTTGAGCGGGATCTGAAACGGGTGGTTTTTGGTCAGAATCCCGCTCTTGAAAGTCTGGTCAAGTCAATTCATCGTTCCCGTGCAGGACTTGGTCACCCCGATAAACCGGTTGGGTCACTCCTTTTTACTGGACCGACCGGGGTTGGAAAAACCGAGGTCGCCAAACAGCTGGCGTTGCAACTGGGGGTAAAGTTTTTACGTTTTGACATGAGTGAATACATGGAAAAACATTCCGTTGCCCGGTTGATTGGTGCCCCTCCGGGATATGTCGGTTTTGATCAGGGTGGATTGTTGACCGAGGAAGTGGGTAAAAATCCCTGGTCGGTTTTACTTCTTGATGAAATTGAGAAGGCCCATCCTGACCTGTTCAATATCCTGTTGCAGGTGATGGATCATGGCACTTTGACCGACAATAATGGTAAAGAGGTCGATTTTCGTAATGTCATTTTAATTATGACCAGTAATGTGGGTGGACGGGACATGAATATTGTTCCCATTGGCTTTGGCAGCCGTACTGCGGCAGCTCCCAAAAATATTATCGAAAAAGTCTTTTCTCCCGAGTTTCGCAATCGTCTTGATGCTGTCATTAACTTTTTACCTCTTGATGAAAAGATCATGTTGCAGGTTGTTGATAAGTTTTTACACGAGTTGTCCGGTCAGTTGGCGGAGCAGGATGTTTTCATCAAAGTTTCTGCAGCAGCCCGGCGGGAACTCGGTAAGCGGGGCTATGATCTATTATTTGGAGCGCGACCGCTCGCACGTTTAATCCAAACCGAGTTGAGTGATCCGTTAGCTGAAAAAATTCTTTTTGGCGAGTTACGTAAAGGTGGAGAAGTCCGGGTTGGCTATCAGTCCGGTAAGTTTGCTTTTCGATTTGCTTGATGATGTACTCGCAAAGAAGAATGAGATGGCTAGGCAGAAAGCCCGTCCTCCGGTGTTGCAGTAATTTTTCATGACCTGCTACCAACTGGACGATGAACTTTGGTTTCCTCCCGTAGAGGCTGCGGAAGATTATGGTCTGTTGGCGGTTGGAGGTGATCTCTCTCCGGAACGTTTGTTGTTGGCTTACAGCCTTGGTATCTTCCCCTGGTATAACCCTGAAGACCCCATTCTCTGGTGGTCTCCCAATCCCCGCTGTGTCCTTTTCCCAGCTAAACTGCATATCTCCCGTTCTTTACAGCGCTTTATGCGTAAGCGACCTTATCGAGTCAGTTTTAACGAAAATTTTGCCGGAGTTATTGACTGGTGCCGTAGTTTGAGAGCCGGTCCCGATGGCAGCGGTACCTGGATTACTCCCGAAATGGAAAAAGCGTATACGCGATTGCACCAACTTGGTTTTGCCCACTCGGTCGAATGTTGGGAAGATGATCAGCTAATCGGCGGTCTGTACGGGATCTGTATCGGGCGATGCTTTTTTGGTGAATCGATGTTCAGTCGCAGCAAAAATGCTTCAAAGGTTGTTCTGGTGCATCTTCTGGAGTATTTGCAGCAGCAGGGTTTTGAATTGCTCGATTGCCAGCAGACCAACGACCATCTGCTCAGTATGGGGGCAGAAGAGATTTCTCGGCAGGAGTTTTTGCACCATCTAGAGAAAGCTCAGGTGCCACCCTATGGCCCTTTGGTAAGTCAGTTTGAATAATCTTTGACCGGGTTCTATTCCCCGAAGCTTGCTTTGCGAATTAGCAAAGGTTGCAAGCTGTAGATGTAATTTTTTGTAGAAGCAATCTCAAGCACTTTAACCTGTCGCACCCTCCTATGAAAAACAACCTTGGATTCTTTTTATGCTTGACTTCCATTTTATCAATGTCTAATGTCGACATTCGACAGACAGGGAGATGGATACCGTTATGGTGATTGTCAAAAAAACTTATAAAGATCAGGTCGTTGATCATGTTTATCAATTACTCCTGACAAATGAACTGAATCCGGGTGATCAGTTGAAAGAGACTCTGCTAGCAGAGCAGATGGGGATCAGTCGGGCACCGATTCGTGAGGCAATGAAAGAGTTGATCATGAACGGTCTGGTCGATTATCGCCCTCAGGTGGGGAACTTTATCCCGGTTTTTTCTCCTAAACAGATTATCGACAGTTATACCACTCGTGGAGTTCTTGAAGGTTACGCAGTGATGAATACCTGTGATCAATTTTCTGCTGAAGAGACTGAAAAACTGGAAAGTCTGGTTGCGCAGATGGAAAAATCTGCAATAAAAAAGAATCATAAGATGGTGATTGATACTGGTGGAGAATTTCACGACCTCTTGATCAGTAAATGTGACAACGTCCAATTGCTCGAATACACGGATCGTCTCAGCCTTAAACTGCACATTTTATTTTTTAAATATTGGGGGAAACTCTACAGCCCTGCTGAAATTGGCAGGCGGCATCAAGAAATTGTTGAAAGTATAAAATCGAAGGATCTGAATCTGATTGAACAGGTGGTTCGTCAACATTACGTTGAAACCGGATCGAAAATAGCAGCTCAATAATTTCTGTGGATAGATCGAGGGAAAGGTGACTGATTTCATTTTTCATCGTTTCAATGTCGGGGACAGAATAATTTTCATAAAAACTTCGAAAAAATTCAGTCCCCCTTGGTTCAGTGAAAAAAATAATCTGTCTCCCGATTTTACAACACTTTAACGGCGAAGCCGAAAACAGTATGGAGGAAAAGATGGCAGAAGAATGGGTCAAACAGATGCAGAACGAAGTGAATACACTTGAGAAACTGGAAAAGTATATCAATGTATCTGCTGACGAAAGAGAAGCAATTACCACCCTGAAAACTAAATGGGGGACAACGCCCTATTTTGCGTCATTGATGGACAAAGACGATCCGAAATGTCCAATCCGGATGCAGGTACTGCCGTCGATGAAAGAAAAAGTCAACGAATTCGGCATGGACAACTATCTGGTGTGGAAAGAAAACCGCGCTACCGAAGAGGTTCGCCCCGACAGTATTGCCCGTCAGTACAAAGACCGGATCGCGTTTACTGTGGTTGAAGTTTGTGGAATTTACTGCCGCCACTGTTTCCGCAAGGAACTGGTTGTCGATCAGAATTTGCAACTTCGTTTTGACGTTGAAGAGGGTTTGAAATGGATCTCTGAGCACAGTGAAATCCGCGATGTTCTGATTACTGGTGGTGACCCGCTGTTGTTGTCGGATGAAAAACTGGCATACTTGATTGGTAAACTGCGTGAAATGCCACATATTGAAATGATCCGGATTGGTTCACGACTACCGATTGTCCTGCCGCAGCGGATCACTGAAGGTCTGAAAAAAGCGATCGGTGGTTTCCACAAGGTTCCGGTTTGGATCAACACTCAGTGCAATCACCCGAATGAAATCACCGAAGCAACAGCAAAAGCGGTTTATGAGTTGATGAGTTGTGGAATTAACGTGGGAAATCAGGCGGTTCTGCTTAAAGGTATTAACGATACCGTGCCGGTCTTCCGGGAGCTACACCAGAAATTGCTACGTATCCGTATCCGTCCATATTACGTTTTCTATTGCGAACCGGCTCCAGGAATAGATCACTTCCGTACTCCGGTAGAGAAGGGCGCTGAGTTGATTCGTGATGCGCTGCGTGGACATACCACTGGTCTGGCACAACCGATGTACGTGCTGGCGACCAATATCGGCAAGATTCCACTGATGCCTGATTATTCCATTATGGATAAGAATGATAAGGAATATACGCTGAAAAATCACTTGGGGCAGATAACTAAAATTCCGAATATGCCTGAGTAATTGACTTAAAAAAATTATGGAGGCTGCTGTCACAGCCTCCATAAACTTTGCACATCTCACAAGGAGAGGCACATATGAATCTCGAAAGCTTACAGGAACTCATTCAGGAAAAAAAGGTCAAAAATATTGACCTGAAATATGTCGATCTGGTCGGTCGCTGGTACCATATCAATTTTCCGGCGCGGCGGATTGAATATGTCATGGAACATGGTATCCCTTTTGACGGCTCCAGTATCCCCGGAATGCGTAACGTTGAATCGGGTGACCTGATTTTAATGCCTGATCTTACTACGGCCCATTATGATAATTTCAATCCCAATCCTACCGTGCAGATTATCTGCTCAATTCGTGAGGCCGATTCCCCCGCAGGCTACAAAAAAGATCCTCGCAGTGTGGCGCAAAGAGCATTTGACTATCTGAAGGCGAGTGGGATTGCCGACGAGATGTTGTGGATCCCCGAATTTGAATTCAACCTCCTCAGCGAAGCGGTCTACTACAATACCAAGCACAAAGCCGGCTATCGGTTTTCCACTATGGAGAATAAGGAAGCGCTGCCGTTTGAGTACGAAGATCCCGATGCAACCGCGCTGACCAATCGCAAGGGCTACCACCTGGATCGTCCCTATGATCGCAACGCCCATGTCCGTGAAGAGATCTCCGATTATATCGAAGAGAATATCTGCCCGATTCGCTACCATCATCACGAAGTTGGTATCAGCTCACAGCAGGAAATTGAAACCGAACTGGCTCCGTTTCCAGCGATTGCCGATAACATCATGTACATCAAAAGTGCCATCCAGCAGATTGCCCTCAAACACGGACTGGCGGCAACCCTGATGCCGAAGCCGATGTATGGTGAGGCGGGCAACGGGATGCATTTTCATATGTTGTTGAAAAAAAATGGCAAGAATGTCCTCTATGAGAAAGGTGGTTATGCTGATCTTTCGGAGGTTGCCCTCCATTTTATCGGCGGGATTCTCTACCATGGAAAATCGCTGGTTGCTTTGACCAATCCAAGTACCAATTCGTACAAGAGATTGTTGCCCGGCTTTGAAGCACCGGTCAAACTGATCTTCGGGCTGGCTAATCGCAGTGCTGCCATCCGTATTCCCAAATATGCGACCACCGAAGAAAACAAGCGCTTTGAATTCCGTACCGGTGATGCGACCTGCAACCCTTATCTGGCGACCAGTGCCCTGATTATGGCCGGTATTGATGGGGTTAAAAACAAGATCGACCCGACTGCAAACAACAATGGTCCTTTTGATGAAAACATCTTCAACTGGTCTGAGGAGAAGCGCAATGCACTTCCAGCAATTCCGGCCAACCTGGAGGAAGCGTTGCAGGAGCTGAAAAAAGATCACGACTATTTGCTCGAAGGTGGCGTGTTCAGTGAAATGTTGATCGATGGTTTGATCGAAGAGAAGATGAAAGAGGTGGTTGCCGTCAACGAACGTCCAACCCCCTACGAAATGAATTTGTACTTCAATCTTTGATGGCGTCGCAAAAAGTCCGCCCTGCTGCGTTACGCTGTTTTTTCAGGATCTCGACATACTGATGTATGTCTTCACCCCTGAAAAAATACCAAGCCTTGCCGGACGAAATTTTTGCTTAACCATCACATGGAAAGTCCGGTTAGGGATTTGCATGTGATGCGACAGTTTTATTTAATCCAAACCTTCGAATCTCCCCCAACCCCTCTTTGCCAAAGAGGGGAGCTTTTAAGCTTCCCCCTTTGAAAAAGGGGGATTGAGGGGGATTTTTGTCAGTCTTCCGGTTTGTCCGCAAAATAAGAAACTTACGCTGAAAAGCACAATAATGTACTTTCCAGCATCATCAATACTCTCATATGGAGAAAAAAATGAGTGACACGTCGCTTCCCAAAATTAAGGAACAACTCAAAGAAGCCTACAATACTAAACTTTTTTTTACCGATCTGAACGGTCGGTTGAAGAATCTTTCGGTCAATCCGAATGAAATTGAAAACATCATCAAGAATGGTGTCGGTATTGATGGCAGTTCCATTGCCGGGATAGCAACCGTTGACAACAGTGACCGGGTTTTAAAGCCGGTACTGGAGAGCTTTCGTCTGGTCGATTTTGGTGATCGGAAAATTGGTTTTTTTGTTGGTCAACTGTTTAATCAGGATGGTTCACGCACTTCTGTTGATCCCCGTTATGCACTGGAGCGGGCGGTTGAAAAAGCGGCAACCGATAATCAGATCAAGTTTTTGATGGGGCCGGAGCATGAATTCTTCCTGTTTAACAGTGACGAAGTTAATGCTGATACCCATACTGATAAGCTCAATTACTTCGGTTCGTCACCAACCGATATCGGTGATGTGGTGCGGCAGGATATTGTCAATGTGCTGGAAAAATGTGGTGTTCAGTATGAAAA